>BNJU01004196.1_pt1 | contig 195937 bp, 261 predicted proteins | sample 8539281 | NCBI WGS metagenome assembly BNJU01 (sample SAMD00202456, study PRJDB9452) | human saliva metagenome | isolation source: human saliva | place: Japan | reverse complement strand
ATCTCCTCAACATTCTCTTGTACTCTTGCTCCTGAAAATCCGGAAAAAGCTTTTATGATATTTTCCGTAATCTCCCACGGTCATAAAGGGATAGTACTGACTTTTCTGTGAGGCAGTGTAGGCAATGTCTTTCTACTTGAATGCTTTGAAGGCTTTCCCTCAAACAATACTTCCTCCACTGCTCTGCTTGGTTAAATCCCAAGAATCTTCATGAAGGTGGTTTTCCGGAACCGTTTTGACTCAAAAAGAGCATAAATATTTCCCCGGATAAATATGTAGTGGCATCCTAAGAGCAACCGGATCCGTATTTTTCGTTAAATTTTTGCATTGAACCATAGCTTTCTCCTTTAGTATTTCGATTCTCTTTCTTTTTACCCTATAAGTATTAGGGAATCTTGAGGATAAAACATAATTCTTTGCTAAAGTATTTAAAAATATTGCGTTTTAAGGAAACTATGGAAAGTGATTGCTGCATAATCTTTCCAATCTTCCATGCAAGACAAATGCACTTTTGAATTTGGGCATAGATATTGCTTTCACAATATCTTTTCTAAAATCTTATTCAGCTACGCCGGATACGGCACGTTCTACTTTTCCGGAACGTAGGCAGGAAGTACATACGTACATCTTCTTTGTACCGCCATCTACCTTAACTCTAACCGATTTCACATTTGCTTTCCACATCTTATTAGATCTTCTATGTGAATGGCTTACCTGATTGCCGAAATGCACTGCCTTCTCACAAATAGCACTTAGCCATGATTGCACCTCCCTCTTTTAAAAGTTCCACCGCAAAACAGCGACTAAAATATAATAGCAAAAAGAATAGTTTCTTGCAAGGGCTTTCTTAGTTTTTTCCAAAAACTAATGGAATCAGTTCCTCATTTACCATTTTACTCTGTCAAATCAATATCCACCAGGTCGATTTCTTCGATGTCCTCATCCTCCGGCAGTTCAATTACCGTAGCAGAGCTCTCCTTGGATATCTTCTCCTCGGCTTTTTGTGTCATTGTTCCGCTTTAAGCTTTTCAGATTCTCTTCCGCTAAATCTTCCGCAGACTTTTGTTACTCTGCCTCCGTGATAATCTTATCAATGTGTATCGGGAATCATATCAATAATCTTGGAAAAACATCCTCGTTCTTCACACAGATGAGCTTTGTTCTGCCATCGTGAATAATCAGCATAGCCGCAGGAGTGATTTTAGAGCTCATGGCTCAGCTCCCCCGTCTCCCTTTTTCTGATTCTCCTTCTCATAAAGGCACCGCTTAGCACATTCCACAGCTTACTTCCATCAGAGGAATCAGGGTAGTGTTTCCCACAACGATGGGCTCTCCACCACGGTTTCGACTGGACAAAACCATCTAAGCCTTGAAACAGGGCGTTCAGTAATTCTTGTGTATTATGATTTGCCATCATTTCCTCCCTTAGTAATTCTCAGAACTTCCTGTTCGAAGAGACGAACAGTCACGATAACGATGAATCAAACGAAACTTTCCCTTTGCCTTAAGTTCTCCATAGTAATAGGAGTCGTCAAATTCCGGATAGACATGAAGGAATCTCCAAGGAACAGGGGATATAAGCGCTATTCCTGCACAAAACCCTGTCCTAAAGTATAGAGATCCTCCATGGAAAAGGTAGCTCTCCTTTCCAATTTCTGATTCTGGCATGATGAAGAAGATAGATAATCTGACGAAAAACAAGGACAAGCATTTCCTTTGTTTCTTCCTGGGTAAGCATCCGGATTTTCTTTTTATTTCTTTCCCTTCCGCATGGCATTCTTAGGGATGGAAAAGAATTTTTCCATAGCCTTCATCAATTTTCTTCCTCTGTAAGCCCTGCCTGCTGTCTGAATCTCTCTCCATTTTTAGATACTTCTTCCTGCTTTTTCAGAAATTCTCTTCCTACCGCCCTTCAAAGAGGGTAAGCCATAAAAACTTTCCTTGTATTCTAAATTTCCCTCTTGAAAGCTTCCGAATATTTTAAACCGGGATAGCTGAGCTTTCCCCTTCCCTTGGTAATTTCTCTCTCTCTTTCCTTTTCCCCGAAGATTTCATAACGGAAGGAACAAACAAGAAACGGTAGACAAGATAAGAAAGCAGCAAAAATAGGATAAGAATAATCAGCAATATCATTTGAGAATCCCTAAGACAAGGAGCATTTCCTTTCTTCCTCCAAAGCTTGCGGGTCATCCCGGACACCAGCAACAGGGCATCTTTATAGCCATAAGCCACCCCAAGGATTTCTTCCTCTTTTCTGGGAAATGTAGGCAAAGACCAATGGGAGCCCCATAAAATTCATATAGGTTATTTCCCAAGCCGGAGTAGATTAAATAGCATGGGAACTGTGTGTCCCTCTCTTAAATTCTCCATCAAATAGGGAATGTAGTTCTTGGCTCTTTTCACCAAACTGTAAAGATTTTGAAAAAACATATTAAGTCATTTTTCCAAAAGATAGTTTCTTACCATCACCAATGCGGTGTTACAGCATTGTTCCGGATTTCTTTTTCGAGTTCCGTAAAAGATACTCTTCTACCTTTTGTCTTTCCTCCGGCACAAACCGCAATGTAAACCAAACCGATTTCTTTATCCTCCAAGGCAGTAGGACCTGCATTACCGGTTACGGCAACCGCCAAATCCGCCTCGGATTCCATCATGGCTCCAATAGCCATTTCCTTTGCCACAGAGGAGGAAACTGCTCCTTCCTTTCGTAATAACTCCTTCTTAACGGAAAGCAACTTCCTTTTGCTTTGTTGGAACAACTGACATAGCCCACCTTAAAAACATTCGGAAGCTCCTTCCACAGAAGTCATAGCGGAAATCATGCCGCCTGTTATACTTTTTCGGCTGTGGTTATGGTTTTCTTTAAACCTTTCAATAAAGAAACCACCTGTTCTTCAATGGGCGCCTCACTATTATACACTAAAACCTTCTTTTCTTTTTTATCTCCCATTAAAAAGCCTCCCTCTGAAATCACCCTGTGATTTTTATATACATAGTCCACCAAAAGAAAGAATGGTGAGCACTAAAGATAAAACAATAAAAATCCGATTTACAAAAAGCCAAAGCAGGAATCTGTAAAAGAAGCAGAATAATCATAATCATTTGACTGGCTGTTTCGCTTTTTCCAAAGATGGATGCGGCAATAACGATATTATGATCTGCCGCCACCAATCGAAATCCGGAAATCACAAACTCTCTTCCAATTAAAATGACCACATACCAAGCCGGCAGCTCTCCCAGGGGAATCAAAGCAAATTAAGGCAGAGCATACCAGAAGCTTATCCGCCAAAGGATCCATGAATTTTTCCGAAATTGGTCACCAAATGATTCTTTCTGGTACCAGATAGCCATCTAAAATCCGTAAAGAGGCAAAGCAGAAAAATTCCTCAAACCGATATAGCGGTAAAGAAGATTGTTTCCTCTAAAAGGATAAAAACACAAAGAAAGGAACCAGAATTCCTCGAATAACAGCGTTAATTTATTCGGCAGATTCACACCATTCTCCTATCAAATCATAGCCTTCCGTATCTACTACCTTCGCATATAGGAAGCTTCCCGCTTCCTTTTTCTCTCCGAAAACATAGAGATAGCTGTCCACATCCGGAGCATCCATATAGGGAACGGCAAGCACTCTGTTCCTCCTCGTCATAGCCGCAAACCAAAACCTTCAGCTTTCTTCCCTATCTGCTCCTCCGCCTTGCGAGAAAGCAATGTTCTGCTCAGCTCCATAATCTGAGAAAGTCTTTTGATTTTTCAGCTTTTTCCGAATCTGATCCTCCATCTCCGCAGCCTTGGTTCCTCTTCCTGAGAATAGGGAAGGCTCCAGACGATCAAAACGCATTTCCGAAATAAAGTCCAAAACCTCTTGAAATCCTCTCCGTCTCCCCGGGAAGCCGGTAATAATCGTGGTACGTAGCAATATCCGGCATTTCCTTTCTTAAAAAGAGCAATCTTTTTCCTTCAGCTCTTCTTTCTGGTTCTACGGTTCATCCTCTTTAAAATCCTGTCGGAAGCATGCGTATAGGAAGATCCAGATAATGACATACCTTCGGATTTCTCTTCATTTTCCTGAATCAGCTCCGGTTCTATTTCCTCCGATAGCAGTACAAAATCCGAATCCACTGAAGATTCGGAATCTCGGAAAGCTCAGCCAAAAAGCTCAGCCAGCTTTCTTCTTATAAATATCCGTACCGTAAAGAGTGGTTTCCTGGGCAACCAAAATCAGCTCCCAGCTCTTCCGAAACCAAAGCTCTTGCTTCTTCCAAGACCAGCTCTTTGGGAATGGAACGATAATACTACTGAAAGCTCTGAATAATGCAGTAGCTGCAATATTTATCTGCAGCCCTCCCAAATCTTTAGTAGCGACTGTACTTCTCTGCTTTCTACCCTACTCATCTGATGTTGCAGCCTCTTCACATCAATCCTTTACGGAAGTAATTTCATCAATCTCGGAGGCTCTTTCCGAATCTCATCCTTGTAGCGCTCTACAAGACAACCCTGCCACAATAAGCTTCTCCAGCTTTCCCGTTTCCTTGTATTGCGCCAAATCCAGAATACACTGAATACTTTCTTCCTTGGCGTAAATACAATAGGAGCAGGTGTTCACAATGGCAATCTCCGCCTCACTTGGCTCATCAGTAACGGAAGAACCGGGATATTTCTCTAACAGCTCAAAAAGCAGCTTCTCCGCGTCTACTCTATTTTTATCACAGCCTAGCTCTCCAGATAAAGCTTCATTGTACTCACTATCAGACTGATAATCGTCTTCTCCGAAGTCTTCCTCTTCCTCATCCATTTCGGAATAGTCTTCCTCTTCGTCCTTTTCTTCCGGATCTTCCTCTCCCATCCTCATCCTCGTCTAAATCTTCATCAATGGCATAACGAGAGTACTCTTCTTTCTCCGGAATAATAATAGGCTCATCCTCATAATCCAAGCCCTTTTCCACGTTGACAAGGTTACGGGAAATCTCTTCAATCGACATGGAAAGAGGCTTCTTTCCCTCTTCTCCCTTAATCAAAGGTTCCTCTCCGTCAATCAGCTGTCTGGCTCTCTTCGCACTGGCAATTACTACGGAATAGCGAGACTGTACTTCTAATTCCCCTCTTCTCTATTGCGGTTCATAGATTCTATTAAATCATTATACGTTGGACGTAGCATCTTCTATCCTCCTTAAGTCCTTTCTGATTTCTTCAATCAGATCCAAATGTACCTCTGCCCGATCATGAGAGGCACGGATTAAATTATGCAGTTTTTCCGTGCATGTGTCAATATCTGCATTCACAGAATATAGTCATAGTACTCCACGCCTTCGCCTCTACAATAGCACGACTTAAGCGTTTTATTAACCGTTTCCTCATCCTCGGTGTTTCTGCCGATCAATCTGGCTCTAAGCTCCTCTGCGGAAGGCGGTGCCATAAAAATCAAAAGGCTGTCGGGGAACTTTTTCTTAATCTTCAAGGCGCCCTGAATCTCTATCTCCAGAATGACATCCTTTCCTTCATTGAGGCAATCCTCCACAAACTTTCTGGGGGTTCCATAATAATTGTCCACATACTGGCGTATTCCACCAGCTCATCTCCGGTCAATCATCTCTTCAAAGCGATCCTTGCTGACGAAGAAGTAGGATTTTCCTCTTCCTCTCCCGGCCTTGGCGCTCTTGTTGTTGCGGAAATGGACAGGGCATAGTTGTCAGTACTTTTGGGTCAGATTCTTCATAATCGTTCCTTCCCTGCTCCGGAGAACCTGAAAACCACCACCAAAATTCCTTTTCTTTATGCTTTTCCATTCTTATTTCCTGCTTCCCTTATTCTATATTCTGTACCTGCTCTCGAATCTTTTCGATATGATTTTTCAGCTTTTAAAAGCCTTCTCGGATACGGATAAATCATTAGTGGACAAAATGGTATTGCTTTCGATTCATCTCCTGCAAAAGGAAATCCAGATCTCTTCCTATTGATTCTCTTCCTCTAAAAAGCTTCGCCATTCTTTGGATATGACTTTTTGCAGTCTTGTGATTTCCTCATCTGTGCTCACCTTATCGGCAAAAATCGCCACTTCCTGCAAAATTCTTCCTTCCTCCACCTCTCTTCCGGAGAGAAGCTCCTCCATCTTCTTCCGAAGACGCTCCCTCGTAGAGCTCTTTGAATATCCCCTTCTTTTTCCTTTAATAAACTCAATGCCTTCCTGCATTTCCGAAAGCTTTTAAAAAGAATATCCCTTTTTAAATTGCTTCCTTCCTTCTCCCTGGTACTTTTGAAACTCTGTCATTGCCAGCTCCATAGCCAGGAAAAAGAGCTTCCTCCCGATCTTCTTCCTCTCCTTCCACAATCTGAGCCACTTCGGGAAGAACACCAGCTCCTTGGCATCCAGTTTATAAGGAAGAGAATATTTTTCGGCTACTTTTTAATGCTTTCCACATAGGCATCCAATAAATCTTCCCTAGGACAAAGCTTCTTCTTTTTCCGTGCTGTCCTCCAGGAAACAAAAGATTTCTACCTTTCCTCTGAAATTCTTTTCCTTCACCCATTCTCTACACTTCATTTCCAGATGCTGCATAGTCCGGGGCAGGCGCATGGACAGGTCTAAAAACGGGAATTAACTGACTTGATTTCCACTGTGATACCGGAGCAATCCTTCTCTCCCACGCAGCAGTAAGATCCTGTCATACTTTTTGATACTCATAAAAGCCCCCTCTCTTGCATTTTTCATGCCTTTACTTTATCCTCTTTGTAGCTTTTCCTGCGAAAACAAAGGAAAAGCCATAGCCGGAAAGGATAAAGAACTTTCTTTTGGCAATTTTATTTACAGATAAACCACCAAACTTACAGTACCGGTATTCCAGTATGATAGCAAGAGTGAGTTTACTATTTCAAGTGGAAAAAGGACGGTTTTCATGGCATTTGACGGATTGTATCTTGCAGCGTGCATTGCGGAATTTCAGGAGCGTATTTTTAGGCGGAAAGATTTCCAAAATCATCCAAAGCGAGAAGGATGAATTGCAGCTTTTTATTAAGAAGGAAAAGAACACGGAGATTCTCCACCTCTCTGCCAACCCCTCCTTCCCTCTTCTATATTTGGCAAATGAAGGAAAAACCGCGCCGATCACCGCCCCCAGCTTTTGTATGTCCCTTCGAAAGCATATCGGAAATGGCATCATTCAAAGTATTCGGCAGGCTTCCTTAAAGCTTAGGGAGGAAGGACTGGAGCGAGTGCTCTTTTTGGACATTTCCCATAGAGACGAGCTGGGGGATGTAGGCATTAAACATTTGGCTGTGGAAATCATGGGGAAGTATTCCAACATCATTTTACTGAAAGAGGATTATACGATTTTAGATGCCATAAAGAGAATTTCCCTGAGCCAGTCCTCTGTAAGAGAAGTGCTTCCCGGAAGGGAATATTTCATTCCGGATGCCTTCCATAAGGAAAATATTTTATCCTTTCCTATTGAGGAACTGGATACTCTCTTGGAGAAAGATTCCCTCCCCTTATGGGAAACTCTCTTCCAAAGCTTTTCCGGACTAAGCCCATTACTGGCCAGAGAGCTTTGTCTTGATGCCGGTCTCCCTATCGATAAAATCTCCAATACCTTGTCTTCGGAGGAACGGATGCAGGTTAAGGGAAGCTATTTTTGGCACTTTTCGGAAAACGATTCAGGAAAAAGATTTTCATCCGGTCATTTTGTATGAAGGAGAAAAGGCCTTTGATTTTTCCGCTCTCCCCGTCCAACAATACAAGGGCAATCCGGCATTTTCCGAAGAATACATTTCCTCTCCCTCCGCCCTCCTCCTTCAATACTACGGAAATAAGGAGAGGGACGACAGAGTACGGCAGAAATCCACAGACTTAAAGAAGCAATGCCATACCCTCTTGGAGCGCTGTAATAAAAAAAGCTGGCATTACAGGAAAAAGCAGTTAAAGGACACGGAGAAAAAGGATAAATTCAGAATCTACGGAGAACTCTTAACCACCTACGGCTATAGCCTTACCGGAGGCGAGAAAAGAGCTCCAGTGCGAAAATTACTACACGGGAAAGGAAGAAAAATCCCTGGATCCTACCCTTTCTCCTATGGATAATGCCAAGAAATATTTTGAAAAAAATATGATAAAGGTCAAGAGGACGGAGCAAAATCTTTTTAGAGCAGGTAGCGGAAAGCAAAAACGCTCTACCACCTCCAGTCCATTATGAATAGCATACAGCTTGCGGAAAGCGCAGGGGATCTGGATGCCATAAGGGCGAAATGGGAGACTTCAGCTATATCAAAAAGTCAGCGGAAAGAAGACAGCGAAAGGAAGACCAGTCCAAGCCGAGACTTTTCCGTTCTTCAGACGGCTATCTTCTCTATGTGGGAAAAAAATAACCAGCAAAAATGAAATTCTCAGCTTCCAGATTGCAGAGGGAAAAAGACTTTTTGGTTCCATGGAAAAAATATTCCCGGCTCCCATGTGATTGCTAAAACAGAGGGAAAGGATTTGGAAGAGCTTCCCGATCGACTCTTTGAAGAAGCCGCAGAGCTGGCGCCTACTTCTCTTCGGAAGGCAGCAGCCAAAAGGTGAGGTGGATTATACCCAGAAGAAGAACCTAAAGAAAGGTTCCCGAGCCGCCTCGGCTTTTGTGATTTATCATCAGAACTATTCCATTCTGGTAAGCCCAAAACTGAAATTAGAAGAGATTAAAGACTTCCCCTGGTAAAAGTGTAGAGGAAAGAAAAAGAAGATGAATTTTAAGCATTTCATAACAGTATAGGGTCTGGAATTGAGGGCACGCTCCGCTAACCTCGCCCTGCATCGGATACTAAGCGAAAAACTTCAGTTCCTTCGTTTTTCCATAGTACCGGCGGGCTCAGATTGCCCCCATTCCAGACCTATACTGTATGAAATAGAAATTTGTTTCCAGCTCTATATTCTCTTTTTCTTCTGCCCTTTACCAGAAAGTCAGACCTATTCCTCTTCCCAGTTGGTGTAAACATTCTGCACATCATCGGATGCGTCCAAAAGGTCCAGAGTCTTTCTTAAATTCTTTACCGCTTCTTCGTCGGTTACGGAAACGGTATTTCCCGGAATCATAACCACGTCGGCTTCCGCCATAGGCAGGTTCTCCTGCTCCAGCTTTTCTCGTACGGAGGAAAACTCGCTGGGGTCAGTGAGAATCTCATAGTAATCATCTCTTTCCAGTAAATCCTCGGCACCGGTCATAATCGCCATATCCATCAAGGCTTCCGCATCGTGGCCTAAGTCTTCCATTTCTTCCTTATCCAGAATAATCTGTCCTTTTTCCTCAAAAAGGAAGGATACGGAGCCCTGGCTTCCCAGAGCTTCCCTTTCCCTTTGTGAAGGCGGAACGAACATCCGCTGCGGAACGATTCTTATTGTCGGTCAATACCTTAACGATAATGGCTACACGTTTACCCCGTAGCCCTCGTGACTGCAGCTCTTCAAAGTTTACCGTGTCCAAAGCACCTGCTGCACGCTTGATACCGTTCTGAATGGTATCGTTGGGCATATTGTTAGCCTTTGCCTTGGCAATAACATCCTTTAACTTGGAGTTGCTGGCAGGGATCTGCTCCTCCCTGCTTTACGGCTAAGGCGATTTCATGACCGATAATGGTAAAAATCTTTCCCTTTGCAGCATCATTTTCTCTTTTTTGCTTTAATGTTTGAGTATTTTTGAATGTCCTGACATGCTTATCTCCTACTTTCTATAATATTTTTCTATATTATCCAGTCTTCCCCTTCTATGCAAGTTTTTTTCCAAAAAAACAAGTCGTTCCATAAGTGAGCCACTTCTTTGCCTCAGGGGTCTCTGAATTTTTAGAACATTTTGTTCCGGTTATGACTTCATCCATAGTAGCTTAATAGGCTTATTCCCGGATTTAGCCTTCTTCCTCCTGATACTCCTCGATATGTAAGGAAGACAGGGGATCATAGGTTCCCACCCATTTTCCCTTCATTTTGTAAACTCTCGGCACTCGATTTCCCCAGGTTGCAGAGGAACTCATAGGAAAAACGCCCCATTCCTCCCAATCATAGAAATCTCTTCCTCTCCCTCCTGTCCCAGAAGAGTGACTTCCTGAAAGATTTCCGCCTCTGTATGGCTCACATCAACCATAAACTGATCCATGCAAACTCTGCCAAGAATGGGACAAGGCTTTCCTCCCACCAAAACCTTCGCTTTGTTGGAAAGGACTCTCGGATAACCGTCTCCATAGCCCACCGGAACCGTTGCCACCCGCAAGGCTTCCTTTGCAATAAAACTTGCGCCGTAGGAAATGGCTTCTCCTGCAGGAACTTCTTTAATATGACTGATTTTGGCCTTCCAGGAGAGAACCTGTTTCAAGGGTAGCTTTCTTTGCATGTCCTTGGAGGGATAAAGCCCATACATCGCAATGCCGTCCCGCACCATATCGTACTGTACTCCCCGTCCCTCTAAAAATTCCCGCAGAGTTGGAAAAGATGACAGAGGGGAGCTTGATTCCTCTCTCCTCTAAAGCCTTAAGATAGTCCGCAAAACGCCTTTCCTGCATCTCCGTATAAGACTTATCTGTGTCGTCACAGCAGGCAAAATGAGAAAAAATACCGCAGATTTCAATTCCGCTCAAAGAAAAAGCTCCAGTCCCAATTCTACAGCATCCTCTTTCTCAACCTGAATACCGATTCTTCCCATTCCGGTGTCCAAAGCCAAATGACAGGGCAGGCTCTTCCCCTCCTTCTTGGCAATAGCGGAGAGCGCTTCTCCCTGCTCCCTGGTGAACAGAGAGGCATTATGTCATAGTGCCAAAGACTACCTACTGCCCCTTGGGAACCACTCCCAATATCAATATGGGTGTGGTGATTCCGCCCTTTCGTAATATAATTCCTTCTTCAATGGTGGCTACCCCAAAGAGGGAACATTCCTCCTCTACGGCTCTGGCCACCTCCACAATTCCATGGTCATAGGCATCCATTTTCACTACGGCGCAAAAACTGCATCCCTCCCGAAGATGGGATTTCACTGCTTTGATATTATCCTGTAAATAACTTAACTCCACTACCGCGTAGGTTCTGCCGTAGCTTTCTCTTCCCAAACACATTTCTTCGCTTACCTTCTTTTACCGTCTTCTTTGATCTGTCTTCTTCGATCTGTCTTTTATAATCTGTCTTCTTTGATCCGTCTTCTTTAATTCGTTTTAGCTTGACAGATTCCCTGATTCACTCTTTGGCAAATGTCTTCCCTTTTTTAGCCTTAGTCTATCGAACATCCCTGCTCTTCTAAAAGTTCCAGAGCCTTCCCCATGGCATTGGCAATGTTCTGTGCCAAGACGCCGTGTTCTCCCCATTCCTTGGCAGCCAATTCCCCGGCTAAAATCTGCGCCTCACAGGACAAAATAGCCGCAATACAGCCTTGCCGGATTTGCTTTGCGGTCTTAGCTTCTTCCTCTAATATCAGGTAAATTCCGGCTATGCTTCCAGCAAATACATCCCCGAGGCCTCCTTTGCTGAGGGCAGCACAGCTTTTTCTTCCTGTGATAAACCAGTTCCCCTTCCGGAGAAATCACCATGGTATCGTGAGACTTTAACAGCAAAAATACAATGGTACTCTTTTCCAAAAGTTTTGCAATTTCCTCCGCGATTTTTCGATTTCTGTAAGGCTTTTCCCGGAGAAAGTCTGGAAAACTCCATAAGATGAGGGGTTTAGGAATAAAAGAGACTTCCTTCCATAGGCTTTTGCCAAAGTTTGTAGGCAGAATCCTTTGAAAGAAGATTAAACCCGTCCGCATCAATCAGTAAAGGAACTTTTCCCTTTTCCAAAACTAAACGCAATAACTCTTTTGCCTCTTCCCTGTGCCCATTCCCAGACCAAAGAGCAGAAAATCCGCCCATTCTATTGCCTTTTCCACTTCTTTAAAATGCTCCTTCTCTTTTGGAGCAGAAAGAATAATAGCCTCCGGGATTAAGCTTTGTAATATCCCGCAATTTTCCTTTGCACTGCACAGCTTCACAAGCCCGGTACCGGAACGATAGGCGGAAAGAGCCGCAAAAATAAGCCGCTCCGGTCATTCCCTCCGCTCCTGCAAGAATCAGACATTTCCATAGGAACCCTTATGAGATGCGGATTTCGTTTCGGAAGATAAATTTTTCATTTTAAAAGCCGTCCTGTTCCTCTTTTGTCATAATCTAAAAAGCTTTCTCCTTCCATAAGCGCATAAGCCATAACCAAATCTTTGGTATTACTGATACTGACATGAAGAGCCTTTCCTCCCATTTCCAGAAAAATTTTTTCCGCGCCGCCGTATAGCTTCACATAGGGTTTCCCCAGACTATCCCTAAGCACTTCAATATCCAAAAGGGAGAAGTTTCTTACTCCGGTGCCGAAGCATTTGGACACCGCTTCTTTTCACTAAAATCACCAGTCAAGCGAGAGAGTCTTCCCTCACTTTGCCGGCGTTCTTCTTCTGTGAATACCCTATGGGTATAATACTAATTTTTCTAAACAGGGCAATTTCCAATATATCGCAGCCGATTCCCAAAATCATGAACGCTCCTCGAAGACACGGTAGGACAGGCGCATAAGACTTTCTGACAAATGAACATTTTTCCGTCACCACATGATCCGGTACTTCCAAATCCACATGGGCAAAATTCCAGAGACCGTCAATGCCGTGAAATCAATTTCTCCGCCACCGGTACTGCCACATCCTTGGGGATGCAAATGGCAGCCAAACGGATGTGATATTGCTTTACCACCGACTCAATCTCCTCCATAGGAAAATCTTTAAATCTCCTACCTTCTCTCCCCCATAGCTTGGGGTTGGAGTCAAAAATCCCCCGAAGGACAAAGCCCCCTTCCGGAAATTCGTATAATTTGCCAAGGCAATTCCCAAATGTCCATTTTCACGATAATCATAGGATGCTCTCTATCGATGTTTAGAATCTTCCCGATTTCCTCATGAAGATTCTTCACATTATAACCGTAGCCCTGCTGTCCGAATCCGCCGAAGTTATTCAAATCCTGTCGAATCTGGGAAGCAGTCAAATGCATTCTTTTGGATAGTTCCGAAGAAGAGATACGATCAATGTTTTGATCCATTAAATCCTCTAGGTAACGATAATATCTGGGTAAACGCTGTATTACCGCCTGGGATATTCCTCCATAGTGCCCTCATAAATTGTCATCTTTCACAGCAATTTTTACTATACTGTGCTGTGAAAAAGATGTCAATTCTTTATTTATAACGAGTGTCGCTCGCAAGCGTGCGATATCTCGTTGGAAATGCCTTCGCATAATCTGCCTTAAATTTTTCAATTCCCTGATCTGTCAGAGGATGAAAATCATTGCAACAAAACCTTGAAGGAACGGTCGCAATGTCACTCCCGGTCTTTGCACATTCAAAACATGAATCGGGTGTCTTACGGAAGCACAGATCACTTCGGTTTCCAAGTCCGGATACTGGCTGAAAAACGTCCATAATATCCTGAATCAGGATAAAGGCAGTCGGAGGAAATATCATCCAGTCTTCCCAAGAAAGGAGAAACATAGCTTGCTCCCGCTCTGGCTGCCAAAAAGCGCCTGGTTTGCAGAGAAAAATCAAGGTGACATTGGTCTTGATTCCTTCCCGAAGCACCTTTACCGCCTTTAAACCTTCTGCGGTCATAGGAATCTTTACCACCATATTTTTTTGGACAATGCGGCAATCTCACGTCCCTCCGCAATCATTTTCTCTGCGGTGTCACTGTCGCCCGTACTTCACCGGAAATGGGTAGTCCATAAAGGGAGGCGATTTCCTTCAGGGTTTCCTGATAGTCCCGACCTTCCTTCAGCAGTGAGAGAAAGGATTGAGTGGTAACACCGGCAATGATTCCCATATCATGAGGCTTCTCGAATTTCCGCCACATTCGCTGTATCAATATAAAATTTCATCTCTTTTCCTCCTAGAACAGAAAATTTATAAAGCTCTTTGCCTCTTCACAACTCTTTCTACCGTGAATCCAAATTCCTTAAAGAGGGACTTGGCGGGATAGGAGCGCCGAAGCGATCCAGACCGATACTCTTTCCTTCAAAAGCCTACATATTTTGCCCCAACCGAAGGTGGAAAGAGCCTCAATGGAAATGCGCTTTTTGCAAGACTTCGGTAATACCTTCTCCTGATATTCCGGACTTTGCAGAGCAAATACTTCCAAGGAAGGCATGGAAACTACACGAACCGCTTTTCCTTCTCCTCTAAGCACCTTAGCCGCTTCTTCTGCCAGCTCCACTTCAGAACCGGTAGTATAAGGATTAACTCAGGCTCCTGTTCTCCTCCGGAAAGAATATAGGGCTCCCTTCAAAGCATCTCTTCCATCCTTACAATACTGGGGAAGATTCTGTCTGCTCAGAACAATGGCTGTAGGACAATCCGTACTGGACAACGCGGAGAACCAGTCCGCTGCGGTCTCCTGTCTGTCACAGGGACGGAACACCCGGAAATTCGGGGTGGAACGCAGCATAGCCAGCTGTTCAATTGGCTCATGGGTAGGTGCATCCTCGCCTACACCGATACTGTCATGAGTCAATACATAAATCTGGGGGTAATCCCATAAGACTGCCAGTCTTGCCATAGGCTTTACATAATCACTGAAGACGAAGAGGTCGCTACATAGGAGCGAAGACCTCCATGGAGGAGAATTCCATTGGCAATGCCTGCCATGGCCAGCTCTCTTACTCCGAAATGGATATTTTTTCCAAGGGGATTTTCCGGGGAATAAAATCCCTCTCCCTTCATTTCCGTCTTGTTGGAAGGGCAAGGTCTCGCAGAACCGCCGAAAAGATTCGGCACCAAATCCTTTAAAATCTGAATCACTTCTCCGGAGGAAGAACGGGTTGCTTCCGGCTTCTCCACAGCTGTCCAGAGCTTTTCTTCCTGCAACAGAAGCTGCACTTCCGGGATTATGATAAGCACAGTACTTGGCATAACACTCGGGATATGCCTTCTCATACTTTGCTCTTAAATCCTCCCAGGCACTGTAGGAAGTCTTCTTTTCCTCTACCAAAGCATCATAGTGGGCATAAACCTCCTTCGGTACAAGGAAAGGCTCCTCCTCTTCCCAGTTTAGGAACTGCCGCATTTCTTTAATATTTTCCTCTCCCAAGAGGGCTCTCCGTGGGCGGAAGCACTGCCCATCTTCTTGGGAACGCCATAGCCGATTTGAGTCTTAATCGTAATAAAAAAGGGGGCAGAACAGTCTTCCTTAGCGGTTTCAATAGCCTGGGAAATCGCTTCGATATCATTACCATCCTGAACCGTCAAGGTCTTGAAACCGAAGGCCTGCATACGCTGTTCCACATTTTCCGTAAAAGCAATGTCTGTATTGCCCTCAATAGAAATCTTGTTGGAATCGTACAAGATGGTCAATTTATCCAGCTTCAAGGTTCCGGCAGAGAAAGAGCCTCGGAAGAAATTCCTTCCATCAGACAACCGTCTCCGCAGAAGCATAGGTTCGGTGGTCTACCAGCTTTAAATCTTCTTTATTAAACTCTGCCGCCAAATGACTTTCCGCCATAGCCATACCTACCGCCATGGCAAGACCTGCGCCCAAGGGGCCAGTGGTGGCATCAATGCCCTTGGTATGACCATATTCCGGATGTCCGGGAGTAAGGGACCCCAGCTGACGAAACTGCATCAAGTCTTCCTTGCTCAGCCCAAAGGAAAAAAGATGTAATAAAGAATAGAGCATCATGGAACCATGCCCTGCAGATAACACGAAGCGATCTCTGTTATCCCATTCCGGATGCTCAGGATGAAAATGAAGGTGTTTCGCCCAAAGGGTATATGCCATGGGTGCCGCTCCCAAGGGTAATCCGGGGTGTCCTGAATTCGCCTTTTGGATTCCATCTGCAGAAAGAATACGGATACTGTTTTATTGCCTTCGTTTCAATCTCTTTATTCATTTTTCCTCCTAAGCTCTTGACCGTTTCTTTATAAAATTACGTTTTCTATCTTACCATAGGGATGTCTATGAATTTTGGACTTTAAAAATACAAAAAAAGCCTCTATGGAATTCAGGGCTGAAATCGGGTTCAGATTTCCTTTTTCAAGTCCCATATCCATAAAGGCTTTTTCTTAATATTCAAGCTGTTATTTAGCTGTTTATCTTAGCTTTTGTTTTAGCTTTTATCTTAGCTTTTTATTTCTTACTCTTCCTTCAACTGGAAGCGCTCCACCAATTCATTCATCTTATTGGCCTGACCGGTAAGCTCTTCGGAGGCTGCCGCACTCTGTTCTGCTGTTGCGGAATTTGCCTGTACTACAGAAGAAATCTGCTGTAAGCCCTGATTTAAGAAGTGATACCTTCAAATCCTTGCTGGATGCAGAAGAAATCTTCTCGATCAAGGTGTTTACTTCTTCCGTACTCTTGGAAACGGAATTTAAGGATTCTGCAGTTTCTTCGGTGATTTTTGCACCCTTTTCCACAGCTTCAATGGTTTCTTCAATGAGTAAACCGGTATTCTGTGCCGCCTTGGCAGATTTCTGGGCAAGGTTTCCCACCTCATCCGCCACCACGGCAAAGCCCTTTCCGGCTGCTCCTGCTCTTGCCGCCTCAATAGCCGCATTTAAGGAAAGGATATTGGTCTGGAAGGCAATGTCATCAATGGTCTTAATAATTTTACTGATTTCATTGGACTTTGCAGTAATATCGTCCATAGCCTTACGCATTTCTTCCATCTTTTCATTGGACTGAAGCACTGCAACTCCTGCCTCTCCCTGGAGCTTATAGGCCTCTCCTGCAGTCTTTGTAGAAGCCTGAATGGAGTGAGAGATATCCTGCATATTGGCAGACAGCTCCTCGATGGAGGAAGCCTGCTCCGTAGCACCCTGAGACAGGCTCTGTGCTCAGTATTTACCTGCTCCGCACTGCTTAATACCTGTACGGAAGAAGCATGAACCTCCTGTAAAGTCTTATTCATATCCTCTTGAATATGCTTTAAGCTTTCCAGAAGCGGTGCATAATCTCCTACATACTCTTCGCTTTCCAGATTTTCGGTAAAGTTTCCGCCCGCCATAGCATCCAAACGGTCTCTAAGGTCAAATACAATCTTCTTACTTCTTCCGATTACTTCGGAAATACTGCCGAAAAAGCTCTCCGATTTCATCCTGCTGGGGATAATGAATTTCCACATCGAAGTTTCCGCCTGCCACTTCTTTTCCAGCCTCACTGATCTTCTTTAATGGTTTTAATGCATTGGAAATCCGCAGGAAGTTAATAATTTGAACCAGAATGAAAATGATGACCTCGGACAAAATCAAAGCAAATAAAAGCTGGTTTTTCTCCTGATCAAAATGAGGAATGGTCATAGCGGTCTGTACCCACCAGTCTACACCCTCGATTTGTAAAGGTACATAGTAACGAACCTGACTGTCTCTTTGGAAAAATGCTTCCTTACTCTGCATCTTTTCCACCAGCATATCACTATATTTCTGACCGATAAGGTCTCCCAGGTTCTTTCCTTTTGCATCCGGGTTGTTACTGTAAACGAAGTTATTTTGATTATCTAAAACATCAAAGAACACATTTTCATAACCGAGGGTGCTCATATCCAACTCGTTGAAAACCTCTGTGGAAATCTCTGTGGTTACGATTCCCAAAAAACGATCTCCGTCCAGAATGGGAACAGTCATATAGAAGCTTGCCTTACCGGTATCCGCATTTTCCATAGGAAGGGTTGCGGAAGCCACCTTGCTCTCCTGTGCCTGCTTATAAAAATCCTGTGTACCGTATACCTCGTAAGGCACCATGGAGAACTTATCCCCATCGGTATCATAACGAAGGGAGTAATTGCTGTTTTCCTTGGAAAATGCATCCGGCTCCAAGAGCAATGCCTGGCTCACAATCCCCAGATTGTTTTTCGCAAAGCCCTGCATGGTTTTCATTAAATAATACTCTTCCTCAGCCTCCGAAACCGTCAATGCTCCGGTAGCTTCTTCCAGCTTGCTCTTTCCGCTGAGAGCAGAATCTCCGCCGTCTTCTTTATGAAAATTTACGAAGCTCTCTGCCAAAGACTTCATGGTATTGCTGGTATTGACCGTGATTTTGTTCACTCTACTCGCATTCAAGTTGGAAAGCGCATTCATGTTTTGCTCGTTTTTCTTGTTAAATGCGGCACTGGCTACAGCCAGAATAAAAGCAGTCATCAGTGCAAACAAGAAAAGCATGATAATACCTAAGCTCAAAGAAATTCTTCCGCTTAAGGAATGGCTTCGCTTTGACCCTGCACTTGTCTGCCCTTTGTTGTACTAAAATCGTGTTTTTCATTGTTCCTTCACTCCTTCTGTAGAAAATTCCATTTTTCTCGATTTTTTTACGACCTAATCATTATCAGCAAAACTAAAAATTCTTATAATAAATTGAATTTATAGAACACACTGTTCGGAATTTAGAAATATATTTTTAAGAATATAACCAACTTTGCCTTTGTATTTTCTTCTATACTGTTGCTTGATTTTCTCAATACAAAAAATGAATTATAAGTAAATTATTTTGTCTTACACAAAAATACTTGAAAATTTTTTCTCTCATTCGAGTAAACTGTAGAGGAAATCAACAAGATTATCTTATTCACCGGTTGTAATATTAAAACTGCCATACAGAAGATTTGACGGAATTCTTTTGCAAAAATAGAAAAGGAGCCTTTATGAATAACGAAAAACATCAAGAGAAATTTAGACGTTTTAGCAGAACATCCTCTTAAGAAATCAGTCCCAAAAGAACTGGAAGCACAAAGCTATTCTCTAGTAAAGAGTTAATTGAAAAGTAAAGTTGCAAAAGGGACAGATTCTTGTGGTGGGTTGCTCTTCCTCTGAAGTTATCGGAGAAAGAATCGGAAGTTGTTCCAGTTTGGAAGCGGCAGAATGCTTGTTTCAGGGTATCTATCGTGCCTGTCAAGAATCGAAAGTATTTTAGCCACCCAATGTTGTGAGCATTTAAACAGAGCCCTTGTGGTGGAACGTGAAGCCCTTCCCTTTCGGAACCTGTAAATGTAGTTCGAAACCAAAGGCAGGAGGGTCATTTTCCACAAAAAGCTTATGAAATTTCCGGGATCCTATTCTTGTAGAGAGAATCAAGCTGATGCAGGTCTGGATATCAGGGGATACCTTTATCGGAATGCACTTAAAATCGTTGCAGTTCCTCTTAGGCTTTCTCAAAAGGAACTTCTCCACGCCCATGTTACTGCAGCCAGAGTACGACCGAAGTTTATTGAGCGGTATTCGTGCTTCTATGATGAGCGCCTGCTTTAAAAATTAAATTTTATATTATTGTGTAAATGAGTCGAAATTATTTTCGAAAGAAACAGGATGTTTCCGAAGAATACGCCTATGATTTTGCAGGAGGGATTCCATGTTACAATACCGTTTTGCTGAAGAAAAAGATTTGACTGCCTGCGTAGACTTATTAACCGATTCTTTTTGACTATCCTTATTTTTCTAATTTTATTGAAGAAAATGAAAAGCGCAGAGAGTTTGTGCGCTCTATCAAACCATTGCCGTGAAATTTACTACGGAAAACAGAATGTTACTGGTGAAGAAGACGGAGGAAATTCTTGCCGTAGCAGCAATCAAAGCCCCTATGGACAAGGGTGTGGAATTTAAGAGACTACGTTTCCAAAAGGCACTGCAAACCTTTATGATTGGCGGTATTTTCAAGACTCTAGCATGGATATCCATGACAGAAAAAGCGGAAAAAGGTAATTCACAGCCAAAAATGCCCTTCTGGTATCTAAGCTCTTTAGCAGTAAAAACAGCCGTAGAGGGAAGGCATCGGCGCACAATTCCTGGAAGAAGGGTAATTCCCTATGTAGCCTCTGAAGGCGGGGACAATTCACCCTGATTACCAACACGGAAAAATAACGCCCGCTTTTTATGAAAAACGAGCTTTTCATAATGTCCTACGAAGAAATCCACACCCCGAAAACCCAAATGGGAAACTGGAGCTTCTCCATGGACGTGCAAAATGAAAAAGACTGTTGTCGCATAAACGACAACAGTCTTTTCATTTTACATAATATGAAACCTTTCCTATCCTTCACTCTTACGATATTTCGAAATACACTGTAACACCTTAGGGACAGAGGAGGAAAAAAGAGCAATCAAGTTAGGGATTACCATAAGACCGTTAAAGGTGTCCGCTACAGACCAGACCACGGATAAATCCACCGTAGCTCCCAAGATAGAATACCAAGGCATAAAGACTTAAAAATCTTTACCGCAATAGAGAGGCAAAAACAAACTCTGTAAATCGAGGCTCCATATAAGCCCCAGCCTAAAATGGTGGAAAAAGCAAAACAGCAAAAAGCCACCGCAGTAAAAATACTGAATATGCTCCATAGGTGCTGGTAAAGCCTAAAATTGTAAGCTCAGCGCCAGCTTCTCTTCGAAAGAATATCTACCCCGCTCGCATAAGATCACAAGCGCTGTCAGCGTACGAGATCACAATGGTATCCACAAACACCTCAAAAATTCAAAATATCCCTGTTTAACCGGTTTTCTGGTATCCGCTGTCGCATGGGCAATGGATCCGGTTCCCAGACCTGCTTCATTAGAGAAGATCCTCTGGAAATTCCCTTCTTCATGGAAAGAATAAAACTTCCTACTGCACCTCCCGTAAATGCTCTGGGAGAAGGTAGAAGCAAAAATCGTAGTAAAACAGAGAACTCTATCAAAATGAAGGAAAACAACCTAAGGACAATACGACATAAAACAAAAGCCATAAAAGGAACCAGCTTTTTCCGTCACCTGTCCAATTCTCTTGATTCCCCCAACAAAATCAAAAGCAACCAGCACAGCAATCACTATCCCGATAAAAGGTTTACCCTTCCATTTCCCTTCCGTAGGCAATAGGGAAAAATGGAACAAGGCTTCATTAATTGCCGCTGTAATCGTATTCACCTGGGTCGCGTTTCCGGTACCAAACACCGTAAGAATACCAAAAATTGCATAAAGGTAAGCCAGAAAAAGCCACTGCCTGCCTAAACCGTTCTTGATATAGTACATGGGATCGCTTAGCAACTCCCCTTTTTGTGCTTTCCCGATAATAAACTGCCAAGGTAACTTCGCAGAACTTGGTGCACATCCTAAAATCGCGGACATCCACATCCAAAAAGACAGCTCAGGGATAGCTAATACTGATGGCTCCCCGCCACACCGGCAATATTTCCCGTTCCGATGGTTTGCAGCAAAGCGGTGCAAACCGCCTGAAAGGGTGTCAAAGCCCCGTCCTTTGCCTCTCTTTTACGAAAAATTCTTCCGATTGTTACCTGCATAGCCTCAGGAAAATTCCGAAGCTGTAAAAATCGGTACGGATACTCAGATACAATCCCACACCAGAATACAAGTATCGCCGGCACTCCCCAAATAAACCGGTTCACCAGCCGGTTGGCTATCAATCAACATATTCATCTTTTTACCCTATCTGTTCTATACTCTAAATATTCTACGCTCTAAATGCTCTATTCTCTAAATGCTCTATGTTCTGAATGTTCTATGCTCTAATCATCAACTAACCTATCAAGCTGTTGACCTCTACACGTATAGGATAATCTTCCTGTTCCTCCAAAGATCGTTGCCGCATCACTCTGTCGATAGCTACATGACTGGATTCGCACTTGCTCAACCAATAAAAATCATATATTGTTTGTTACCGCAGCGAACCACCACATCTCCCTTCAGAATCGTCTTACTCAAAAGACCTCCGAAATTCCTCATACGATTCTCCGTTCCTCTGCGGTCGCATCCGAACTCTCTTCTACCGTAAACAAAACCATCTGTACCGGAAGCTGTGCTCTCTCTCCCGTCCGCTTTAGAAAATGATAGATACTGCAAAAATCCTCATAATCCACCATATAAGCACCGGGAAAATAATCCCTACCCTCGATTCTTTTCTGAATCTCCGGCAAGAAACCACGTTGCTGATTTCCTCTTCTTCCTCCTGCTCTTCCGAAAAAACGAAATATCCACCATGTCCTGCGGACTTTACATGATACATGGCTTCATCCGCCTTTTGGTAAAGACTTAAAAAGTCGGAGCCCTGTTGAGGGACCATAGCAACACCGATGGAAATTCCGAATTGTCCCGAAACGGAGGAGCCCAATACATGTTCCAGGCAAGACTTCACCTTCAGGCAGATTTCCTCACAACGATCCTTTAAAGCATCCTCATTCCAGAAGCCTCGGTAAAAAATAATGAACTCGTCACCGCCAATACGGCCCAAAACATCATCGGAACGCACCAGTCCCTGTAGCACCTTCGCCACTTCCATCAAAACCTGATCTCCCATCTCATGACCGAAACGATCATTTACCATCTTGAAATGGTCCAGGTCCAGCATGAACAAAAGACCGTTGTCTTTTTCATTTGTAAATACTCGTTAATTTGTTGCACACAGGCACTTCGATTAAAAGTCCCGTTAAAACATCGATATCCGCCTTTTTCAGATGCTTCAGCATCTGTTCTCTTTATAATCCGTTCCACACGGCAGTAAAAGATCAGGCAATAAAGGTTTTTCTGATATAGTCTACGCCGCATAGTCAAAACCATAATCTCTGCTCCGGAGTCCTCGTCAGAGTCGTAATACCACCGGAATATTGGTAAAATCATGGCGTTCCAAACGGCGAATCTCCTTCAAAAAGCATAGCCGTCCATCTCCGGCATATGCAAGTCCACCAGCCAAAAATATCGGCTTGGGATTCGGCAAATCCTCAATGCGGTTTTGGCATTGTCATAAAAGTAACTACCTGATAATGATCCTTCAATGCCTTTTTCTGCAAACTTTTTCTGGGAATCAACTCATCATCACGATGACCACTCTCTGGCTCATTTTACTCGCACTACCATCCCTGGATACATCTTACAAAAACCTTACATCCTGCCTCTATCTTACGAAAAACGATAAAGACACGTCAAGCTCTATTTAAGTTTTTTATTCTTAATTTTCTCTTTAAAATATTTCACAAAATAACATTTAATTCATCTATTAAAAATTAGTTTATCAATCCTTCTTAAACACACAAAGCATGTCTGGCTTCCTAGACACTGTGCCATCTTCTAATATGCAAAATATTCCGTATGTTCCTTCCGAGCCGTAGGCAAATACTTTTCACTGATGGATAATTCCAGTGCCATCCTGTAAGAATAAACTTCGACCGCTAATCCGTTGAATACAATCTTGGAGACCGCAATATAACTGGGAAATCTGTAAAAAATCATCTTGCCCGTGTTGATCCATAAAAAGCCTTCATGGACATATAGGTTTCCATATCATCATCATGCAGGTGAATAGAAGCCTTCTTCCATGGTTTCCACATATTCACGTCTTCCAGATAAATCCGCTCCGGCTCCCATTACCATAACTTCCATATTTTTACCTTCTCCACGGTTTCTAAGGCATGGGAAGTGCTTTAGAAAATTTCTCATATTCCACAGGCTTTTTGAATGTAGGAAAAATGCCTTTAATTCAAAAAGCCTCCGTCACATAGTCATTTCCTCCTGTGATAAAAAGTGATTTTTCCCAGAGCATTCTTTCTTCAACTCTCTTGCCAATTCAATTCCGTTTAAATTCGGCATAAAAATGTCTAATAAAAACAAGTCTGTAAGATTAAGATCCTGCTCTTTATTTTCCAGAAATTCCTCTCCGGAGCCATAGTAAGAAATCTCTACCGGAATCTTCCGCTCTTTAAAAAATCGTTCCAATAGGACTCCTAAAAATTTCCGTTGTACCAGCTCATCATCACATACCACAAGCTTTAATTTTTCTTCATGGATAAACTCCCGGACTACTGTAAGTATTCTCTAGCTTCTTGAATCGTCTTCCTGTAGAGAACCATGAAAGCCTCATGATTATAGGCAATATAATGCTCAGCTTCCTCTTTCTCTACGTTATCTACTACTCTTTTTGCTGCATGTTCCAGTTTTTGCATTTTCGGATAGCTTTACGGCGCCAACTGTTAAGGAGGTTGTCTTTAATCCGTAGGCATAAAGACGATATTTACTGTAGTCCTTCTCTGCAAATGCCTTCTCCAGCTCTTGCATCTTTTCGTCACTACTGTCTCCTGAAAAAGCCCCAGAATTTCTCTATACACTTCCCTCATCCTGCATGCAATGCACAAACCTGTGACTTCGATCCAGCGTTTTTCTCTTCTTCTTCCTTCTCTACTATAGCATGTTTCTTTAATTCTGTCTGAAAAATATTCTTCGTTTGTTCTCTTCGAATTAAATTCTCCGGCAGGAAGGTATACAAGGTTTTCTCCAACTCATTTTCCATCCACAGGCTTCGTCAGATAAGCGTCAAAGCTAGTGTTTACGTACTTCTGACTGAATACCGGGAGCATATTGGAGGAAAAAGCAATGACGGGAACCGGCTTTCCATAACGGTTTTCAAAGGCATTTTCCCGAATCTTCTTCAGAGTTTCTTCTCCATCCATTCCCGGCATCATGTGGTCAAGGAATATAATATCGAAGTTCTCTTCTCTTAACTTCTCAATACACTCTTCTCCGGAAAAAGGCACAGGGTAATCTGCACTTCCGTCCTCTTCAAAAGATTCTGTACCAAACGAAGATTTAATTCATTGTCATCCACCACTAAAATTCTGGCGTCTTGGCAATGGAAGCCCTTATTAAAAGTCCTTCTTCTCTCTCTTTGCTTTGATAACGCTCTTCATAATTTCCAATACGGTCTTCATTTAACTGCCACTGGGGAATATAGGCGGCTAAAGCAGGAGCCTTCTCAAATACACTATCCAACTAGAGTGTCCGTTCATAATTTCCCACAGTAGTTAGTAATGGGCAGTCCCAGACCTAGTTCCTGAATGTTTTGGCTCCAACCAGACTGTACTCTTTGGAACTTCTGGAAAAATCAGCTTCTGATCACTTTCCTTCACACCTACACCGGTATCCTTTACGGCAATCGAGGCTCTATTGCTTTTTGCTGTACTGAGTTCAGTTTCTTCCTATGGACTGTACAGGAGAATTTCCCTCTTCATCCAAAGCCCTCGCCGTTACGCTCAAGTGATTTACCTTTTCCGTGTATTTAATCGCATTATCAATCAGGTTTTGAGATAACCTCTAACTACGGAAAACATCTCCATAAAAGCACCGCCGGAGTGTCTCCATCACAATGATTTCAAATTACGGTCCTTTCCACTCTGCACGGAAGCGAACCATACTGTTGATTTCGTAGAATCACGAGTAGCCAATTCATAGGGGCTTGGACACCAGCGATTCCTCCGGATTCAATTCTGGAAAAATCCAAAATATCATTTACTAAAGACAACAGGTCTGCCCGGAGCCTGAATATCCTGCGCATAGCTCAATACCTGTCATCACGGCTCTCCCGAAGAATCATCTCATTCATACCGATAGCGAGTGATAATGGGAGTTCTAATCTCATGGGACATATTACGTAAAATTCACCTGTACCTTTATCGGAAATTTCCAGCTTGCTCTTTTCATTTTGTACCTTATCATACTAATGCCCTGAGCATGCCATAATCTGGAAGGCAAAGATAATGGTTCCGATAGAAAGGAATTTTCCCTGGTTTTGTCATAGCCGCTAATCATATGGGAAAGCAACTCAATAATACAGAAACCAATCAGGTGCACAAGCCCCCATCATCCAGGTCAACTCTAAAGAGGTGCTATCCCTTCTTCCAAACCATGTAAAGCTGCAGCAACACCTCGATTGCGGTAATAAGCCCCAAAATATCAATGGGAAGATTTAATTCCGCGAAGGAAAAGATTCCTACTCCACGCAGAAAAATAATCAAGGCATCTACAAATGAAAATCACGAAGGACAATAAAGAGTTCTCTTTGACATAAGCCCTTTTCCACTTTGTTAATAAACAGAAGCGCCGGCACCGGAATCATAATCAGGGACAGATACTCAGATTCCAAAGCAATAATATATTGTTAAAATCAGCTGTCTGGCATCAATCGACACCGAGCCATAACCCCATAAAGAATAGGCTGACTCCCGTATAATAAGCCCTCTCTGTCTCCTCTTTTGTCCACCAAAAATATATTCCACCCACATTCCGATTCCAGGAACATCAGGCAAAAAGCCGCCAGTATCTGCAAAAGCATTCTTCCAAAAGAATGGCACAAATAATGGAGACGTCTTCTCCGAAATAAAATACCTCAAGGGTATTCTCCGCCGTTCTACCTCTTCCGGTCAGCTCAATACGAATCATCTTCCCAAGCTGATCCTTCTGTACCGGGATACGAACCCAGGAAATAGGCGGAATCTTACTGTTGAAGGGCGGGATATCCGCATATTTAAACTCATGCTCACTCTCACCATCTATCCACACCGTAATATCCTGATGCACTGTTCGAATAAACAAGCTGGTTAACGCATAAGGAACATCCTGAAGCTGTCGTTCAATTAGACTCCTTCTCCGAACGGACTCCCGAGTAGAATATAAACGTTTCTTTGAACCGTCCGGCAAATTCTTTGCCAGCCGGATTATAAAACTTCAAATTTTTCCTCATAAAATCCAAAGCTTATCATAGTAGCGCATAGAACTGGCTACCACAAAGATAAAGCACAAAAATCAAAAACAATAGGTAGATAAAGCGTATCTTAATTTCTCGTTATTCTATTCATACTATCTCGAACTCCTTTTCCGAGAAAACTCTTTATTCAATTCCCTCTATAGATTAGTGCATTTATTTTAACATATTTCTTAAAGCTTGTTCTACTCTCAGGCATCCATAATTCCCCGATTCTATTGTAGAAAAAAGAAAATTACTCCTTACCATCTTTACATTTCGACCAAAGAAGGAAAGATTTATAAACAAAATACCGTAAGATTTGCACTTGTAAAAGCATTGTACGCATAAAAAGCCACTAGGATTATTGTATGTAGTACTCAGGTCAATGAGATTTTATGCGTCACTGAAATCAAAATCTTCGCCTTCTTCCTCTGCATCCTCCTGGTATTTCTCCAGAATGGTCTGCTGATAACTCTCTCGTGGTGGGAGCGGATAGGGTGAGACAATATCTCTACTACTCACCGTCCGTAGTTTTTCTGGAAGCATAGCAATGAATAAGCCCTTTTTCTCCCTCAATGACCTTAATGTCGTGAATCACAAATTCTTCATCAAAATGTGATAGAAACAATGGCACTTTCATCTTACCTTCTTTGTCAACCTACGAACCCGTACATCTGTAACCTCCATGATACTCCTTCCTTTTTACATGGTATACCTTTCATTTTTCTCGATGACGATTCTGAGTTCTCCGGTGTTCCAATGTGAGGTTGTATTGGCTGCAAATGGTGTCCGGCTCTCCACGATGCTAATGTTCAATGACGCTGTTATCTCCGATATACACATCATTCAGGATAATCGAATTGCGAATGATACAGTTATTTCCAACATAGACCTTACGGCACAAAACAGAGTTTTTCCACTGTTCCGTTGATGATACATCCGCTGGTACTATGGAGTTATGACACTGCAATCCGGTTAACACTTCATGCAGGCGGGTTGTCAGCCAATTTTGTGTATCACACCAGGTGCTTAGCAAGTAATCCAGAATATTTCTCTTTGGGAAGTCCATATTTGTCTGATAAAAGGACTCCACTGAAGCGATATTGCTCCAATAAGTATTCAGTCTATAACCGTAGATTCGCTGATGTTCTTGTAGCGAATCAGAATATCCTTACGAAATCATAACGATCCTCATGCATGGGCTTTTTCCAAAAGCTCAATCAACTATCTTCTGCGGATAATGATAGACTCGCAGGAAATACAACTGGCATCAGCTGATACGGGGCTTTTCTTAAAAATCACGATTCTGCTGTCCTCATTCATCTTAAGACAGCCAAAGCGGGATATATCATCCCTGCATCCATGTTCTTGCATACAACGGTGATGTCCGCTTTCTTTTTCGATATGATATTCCAGTGCCTTGTTATAGTCAAGCTTTATATACCCCATCTCCTGCGGCAATGATGACATAGGCTCATGAGATGACTGTAAAAACAAGGTTTTGATAAAGTGCATCTGCTGCTACTCTAAACCAATCTCCATGCTCCGCAGCAATAGTCGGGTAAAAAGCTATAGTCCACCTTGTTTTCTTCCGAGTCCCACCACTTGAAGAGGACAGATGCTGGTTCAACGACCTGGAGTTATACTAGGGTCAACATAGCTACTTTCTGAATATGCAATTGGACATATTCGAAGAGAGAAGTCGATAGAACGGAAGGTGCTGCAACCGGCATTGCGGAAATCGCTCTCTTGTTTGGAAAAGCTCTCTCATTCTTTTGTTGTTACCGCCTGCTAAAATAATTCCTATTGCTCTCATAGTCTTTCATCCTCCCTTATAATCGCTCCTCCACTTTGAAGGAATCCATCCGGGTAGTCCGAAAGATCCGTCTTCCATAAATCGCCGTGTTTCTGCCAATGGAAACTCCATCGGGTATAAAGAATTCTCCCCTATCGTAGCAAGGTCTGAACAATACACCCTGCTGTCATAAACAGAATCCTGGTATTCTCCGGTACCAATCACACAATCTTTGCAATCTCTCATTTTCAGCAATCACAGCCTGGTCGATATGTGTGTTCTCTCCCACCACCGTGTTTGCCATAATAATACTATTTGAAATGACGTACATGTTCCACTGTTACACCGGCACCGATAATAGAGTGTAAATCTCTCATGAATCTCACAACCTTCAGAAATAACGGATCGTTCTACGTGGGAATGGGTTGAGATAAATTGCGGAGCGGGATTATCGGTCTGGGTGTAAATCTTCCAATATTCTTCATACAAGTTAAATTCGGGAATCAATGCAATCAGTTCCATATTGGACTGCCAGTAGGAATACAAAGTTCCCACATCCTTCCAATAACCGTTGAACTCATAAGCAAAAACGTTTCCCTGGTTCTGGAAAAATATAAGGAATAACATGCTTTCCAAAATCAAATCGGTACATCCAGGTGTAGTAAAGCATCCTTTAACACTTTCAGGTAAAGAATAAATTCCATAGAAACCAAATTACTCTTAGGTTCCTTCGGTTTCTCCTGAAATCTATAATCCTTCCGGCTTCGTCGGTGACGGTAATTCAAAACAGCTTGCCTCCTCCATGGGTACCGGCATGGCGGCAATGGATTAAAGTCGGCCTTCATCGCCTTGTGATACTCCAGCATAACCTCATAATCCATCTTGTAAATGTGATCCCCGGAAAGAATCACTCATACTCGGATCATAATTCTCGATGTAAGCGATATTTTGGTAAATAGCGTTGGTAGTTCCCGAATAAAAACCGGTATCTTCCTGAGATTCATGGGGCTGCAATACTGCAACGCCTCCCTATTACGATCAAATCCCAGGGAATACCGATGCCGATATGTGCATTCAGGCGTAAGGGTTGATACTGAGTAGTACTCCACTGTGTCTATACCGGAATTAATACAGTTACTTAGGAAATCAATAATGGAATATTTTTCCGCCAAAGAAAACCGCCGGCTAACATTCTTTGTAAGAACCCCAAGGCGTGAGCCTTAGTCGCCAGCTAAAAAGCATAGCGATCATTTCTTTCTTAATCACGTCATCACCTCTCTGCATCTAAAACATATGGCACTGGCAACCACAAAGAGCTTTTCTCTCTATTCAAATGCTTCTATTCAAATATTAAGAGAATTCTTAATCTTCTTCTCCTTCTGGTATTTGTATTATAGCACTAACCCCAAGGCTTGAAAACCGAATTTTACAGAAATATTTACTATAAAAAGCTTCAAGCCTATTCTATTTTGTATAAAGTTATTTATTCTTTGGAAAAAGGCTTTTATGAATCTCCCATCCTATCGAAGAACGTTATAAAAACTTTTTAGCAATATAGGTCTGAAGCTAGCGAGAGCGTGCCCCAATTTCAGACCTATATTGCTTAAAAACTATTTTGATTCTACACCCCCAATTTAATGGGGAGTTTCCGTCGTATTTCCTTGAAAATTTTTCTCCTCCTATATACTGAAAAATATTGTTTACATAAAGGGAAAGTATGGAAATTACAGGATTAAGAGACATTTTCCTATCACAGGAAGAATATTTGGATACAGAGGTCATGGTCAGCGGTTGGGTACGAAGCAACAGAGACTCCAAGAATTTCGGATTCTTGGTGATTTCCGACAGTACCTTTTTACCCCTGCTTTCGGGTTGTTACCATGACAGTTTGGAGAACTTGCACAGGCAGCCAAGTTGGGCGTAGGTGCTGCAGTAATGTGGAAGCTGGTAGCAGCTACACCGAGGCGAAGCAGCCCTTCGAGGTTGCAGTGCCAGCTCCATTACGGTAGAAGGAGATACGGAAGCCAGTTATCCCTTGCAGAAGAAGAGACATACCTTAGAGTATCTTCGTACCATTCGCATCTTCGTCCCAGAACCAATACCTTCCAGGCGGTATTCGTATTCTGTTCTCAGGTGGCTTATGCCCTTCACTCCTTCTTCCAGGAGCGAGGCTTCGTCTATGTGCATACCCCATTATCACCGCCTCCGATACGGAGGGTGCAGGAAAATGTTCCAAGTCACCACTCTTCCTTTGGAATCCGTTCCTATGGAAAAGGGGTGAGGTACAGTACGGAGAGGATTTCTTCGGTAAGAAGACCAGCCTTACGGTTTCCGGACAGTTAAAACGGAGAAACCTTTGCCCAGGCTTTCCGAGACATCTATACCTTTTGGGACCTGCACCTTCAGAGCGGAGAAGTCCAACACCCAAAGACATGCTGCAGAATTCTGGATGATTGAGCCGGAGATGACTTCGCGGATCTGGACGACGTTATGTTTATTGCGGAGGATATGCTGAAATATGTGATTCAGTATGTTTTAGTCAATGCTCCGGAGGGATGGAATTCTTAAATCAATTCGTGGATAAGGGGCTTTTGGAGAGATTAAATCATATCGTTGAATCTGAATTCATGAGGTAACATATACAGGGAAGCGGTAGAAATCTTACAAAAACAAAACGACCGTTTTTGAATACAAGGTGGAGTGGGGCTGCGACCTGCAAACCGAGCAGCATGAGCGCTACCTCACCGAAGAAGTTTACAAGCGCCCTGTCTTCGTAACCGATTATCAGAAGGATATTAAGGCCTTCACATGAAGCTGAATGAGGACGGTAAGACCGTTGCCGCAGTGGATTGTCTGGTTCCCGGCATCGGAGAAATCATCGGCGGTTCTCAAAGAGAAGATGATTACGAGAAATTGAAGAAGCGTATGGAGGAGCTTAAGATGGATCTGGAAGAATATGAGTTCTATCTGGATTTAAGACGTTACGGCTCCACAAGACACAGCGGTTTCGGTCTCGGTTTTGAGCGAGCTGTTATGTATATCACCGGTATGAGCAATATTCGTGATGTACTCCCCTTCCCAAGAACCGTTGGAAACTGTGAATTATAAAATTTTTGCCTCTCGGGTATCCGGGAGGCTAAAATTAGCTTAGAAAAGGATTCCCTTTATGCGTTTTTATCCATGCCGCGGATTTACATTTAGGAATGGTTCCGGATGCTCAGCATCCCTGGGAAGAGAACGAGCCAATGCCCTACTCCCATTCCGCAGAAAAAATAGTAGATTTGGTTTTACAGGAAAAATGTAGATGCCTTATTTCTGATGGGACAGATTTTTCATCTCCCACCTTTACAGAAGGACTTGGAGGCCCTACAGCAACTGTTTCAAAAAATCCCCTTCTGCCATGTTTTTTTGTTTTGTAAAAATGCAGAGGAAAATTACTCTCCGTAACTTCTCCTTTCCTGAAAATGTTCACATTTTCACGGAAAAAGCAACGAGGCTTTATATTCCTGAACCGAAATGGAGATTTTAGCTGTTCAAGAGAAGGATTTTTCTCTGTCAGTCTCTTTCCTTCACTTTGGAACACGAGGATGCCATTCCTCTTCTATTATGGAATGGGGATAAGATGGAAAGCCCGGAGACGCCTCTTTTCATGCGGTAGCTCTGCCTCTTTTCCTATATTGCTTTGGGAAGAGGAAAAGAACGTGCCGTGTTCTTAGAGGGAAAAGCTGTTTTCCCGGGATCTCCTGAACCTCTGGGACCGGAAAGCACGGGAAAGCACGGGGTATACCTTGGAAATATCCATCCTATTACGAAAAAACTGGATAGCCTTTCTTTTCACATAATCTCTTCTGTGCAATACATTCTCTTCATTTTCGTCTGGATCCTTCTGTGGGACAGGAAACTCTTAGGCAACGTCTTTCAAAGGAAATCGAGAAAAGAGGATTACAAAAATATCTATAGAATTCGTTTTAGCGAAACAGAGATCCTGAAAACAAAGATTATTCCCGATCTTCTATCAAAGGAGATTCGTCTGGTGGAGTGGATTGACGATACCATCCCTCAATATGATTTTTATGCGCTTTACAGAGAACACCAGCAAGACCTTCTGGGCTTTTTCATCCGTTCCTATTTAAGAAAAGATTTGGAGGATTTGAATCCTTCGGAAAAACAAAAGTCTCTTTTACGGCGTTTCTGCCCTCTTAGAAGGAGGAAAGTCATGATACTGGAAAAATTACATATCGCCGGCTTTGGAAAATTTTCGGATTATTCTCTGGACTTCTCTCCCTCCCTACAGATTCTCTATGGAGAAAATGAGGCAGGAAAAAGTACAATACATGCATTCATTCAAGCCATGCTTTACGGGATTCCCAAGGGAGCCAGTAAACGGGAGGCTTTCTTCCAATATCGTCCCTTTTCCGGAGCAACGGCTTTCGGAGGAAGTCTGGAACTTTCCTACCAAGGAAAAATCCTACCGTGTCCAAAGAGATTTTCTCCAGGAGGAGAGTACGAAGTCACAGCCTTGGCATCCGGGACAGCTCATCCCTGATGGGGAAAAGCTTTTTACAGACTGTTCTTGCGCCCTTTTCTTTGGACAGCTTTAAAAATACCGTGTCAATCCGTCAGCTAAAATCCTCAACAGAAAGAGAGATGGTTTTGAGCTCCAAAAATGCTGAGTAATTTTCTCAGCAAAGCGGAAATGTGGAACTCAGTCCCGATGCGGCACTCCGCTATTTGGACAAGGAAGAAGCCGCACTGCTGGAGAAAAATGGTTCCCGAGATACAAAAACGCTATTCCTCACTTTTTGGGAGAAGTAAAGAATACCCAGAAGGCACTTTCTCAAATCCATGAGGAGAGCTTTTAGACGCTGATGCTATACCGGGAAATGAAGCCTGTCCGATGCTTCTGTCGAGGAGATTCTATCCAAGGAATCTCCCTCGCTGGAAAAAGCAAAAGGAAAAGAATTCAAGAAATCAAGAATGATTTAGAGGCTCTTTCCACTATTTTGGAAAAGGAAGAAGTCCAGAATAAGGAAGCGCTTTTAGAAGAACAAGATCGGATGCTGCTGTATCTGAACCATGCCCAGGAGGAAAAGGAGCTTGGCAAAGGCAGCCTGATTCTATACCCTATCTTCTGCCTTTTTGCCCTTTGCTTTGCGGTTTTAACGGTAATGAGCTTTCTTTATGCCTATACCATGATTAGTTTGCCGCCTTTTCCTTTCTTTTCCATGGGCTTTTCCGCATACCTGTATCCTTTCTTTTGTGCCTTTTTGCTTTTTCTGCTTTTTGGCTCTTTCTCAAAAAGAGTCTTTAATCAACATCAAAACTGGATAAAGAAGGAAAAACAAGAATTTGAAGAGCTTCTGGGAAAACGTCAAATTTCCGCCTTTCTGCAATTCCAAAACAGCAGCAAGGAAGAGCTTTCCGAAAAGGGTGCAAGTCAAGGCTATTCTCAAGCTAAGATTATGCAATACTACAGCACAATTTTGGAAAAGTGGACGGAAAGAGAAGAAAAAGCAAAGCTTTTACAGACTTTAGAGGAAAATTATGAAAAAGAGCAGGCTCTATGGAAGGAAAGCAGTCTTGCGGAAAGCCAAAGAGAACAAAGAGAAGAGCTTCTGCGTCAGTACGGAATTTTACAAAAAATAAGGCAGACTTGCTCCGCCCTTCTCTGGAGGAAAATGAAAAACTTCAGGAAAAATTGGGTCTATTCAGGGAAGCAAAGAACGAATTCAGCAGATTGCTACGGAGATTCGTAAAAAGCTTTGCTTTTCACCTAAACGATAATTGTGCGTACGCCCTAGCTGAAAATCACCAATGGTCGGTATGATTCCTTATGGATTGATGAAAATCTACAGCTTTTATGTTAATGCAAAGGAAGGGTTCTTTCCGCTGGAACAGGCTTCACAGGTACGATTGATCAGCTCTATCTGGCACTAAGACTTTCCATAGCGCTTCTTCTGCAAAAAGAGAATCAGGAATACCTTCCTCTGCTCTTTGACGACAGCTTTTGCTATGTATGATGAACGAAGACTTTCCGCCAGTCTTAGCTATTTAAAAGGCTTATCCGGCGCAGATTCTTCTCTTCACCTGCCATCATAGAAGCTCAAAAATTTTACAGGAGCTGGGAATCTCCTTTGAACAAACGGAATTAAAAATAATAAACGAGATACCGCCGGCACTGGAGCGATACTCGTTAAGAATAAAAATATTTTTCTATCAATATGGGTCTAAGATTGAGGGAACGCCTTCGTCGGCTTCGCCACAGTCTCGAGACCTATATTGCTAAACATCTTTTTGTTATTTTGATTTTTACAGCACCTTTTTGCCGTTTAACCTGCAGAATCTGCCGGAGGATTCGCCACGGATTCTACTTCCGGCTCTTCCAGCTTTAAAACCGCTTCTGTCAGACTCTTACACTGTCCGTTTTGCAGGAATTGAATCATTCTCAATATATCCTCTTCATTTAGGTGCTTCTTCCCAATAAACTGTTCGAATTTATGGGTTAAGGCAATCTGCATTTCCTGCGCTTGCCCTTCTAAACTATTCCTCTCTTGAGAAGCTTGCTGCCACTGCTCTTTTAAAGTAGCCAGTCGCTCCTTCTCCGTATTCTCGATTTCATCTCGTATAATATTTTGGTTTACCGTTTCAAAGCTGTGGAGAGCATTCTGTTTTTGTGCAATAATTTCATTTCTCTCCTGATTCAGTCTACTCAGTTCATCATCGAACTCTTCCAGATGATAGGGCGCATCATTAGAATCCTTATGAATCTCATTCTTTAAACGCTTTATCTGCTTCTTATTGCGAAGAATTTTCTTTCGGATCTCTGCTCCCTGCTTTACCACCTCTCTATATTTGCCCACGGTTCTATTCCCGATAAAGACATAGAGTCCACCGAAAATCAAGATGTCCAAAAGATAGATTCCTACCAAAAACAGAGCTCTGTGGGGAACCAGAAAATAGTAAATAGCAATAGGAACGGCCCCAAAAAAGAGTAAGAAAAAGAAAATCATCCCCAACACTTCGGAGAAAGACACCGGCTTAAATAAGATGCCGAAGAGCTTTGTAGTGCAGAATAAAGGCGCTCCCTCTCTGGTGCAAATACCGTGATACTGCCGTTTCAGCTCCACATTTTTCCTGCTTCAAGGGAATCGAGATTCTTCTGCCACCTCTCCTTAATCCCTTATTTTTCGCTTTTTCTCTGGCTTCCTGAACCTTTTAATCTTGCCGTCACTTTGCGACAGTTGCTGATCATAGCTGCTTTCCAGCTCTTTTCCGTTCCAAAAATAGTTTTTTTCAATCTTTTTGCTTCAGGGCTTCCGTCTCTGCTCAAAAATCCAGTTTTTCCCTGTTTTTCTCTCTCTAATGCAGACTCGCTGCGAACTCTACAATCCTCCAGCTGCTTTACCGCTTCTTTCGCCTGTTCTAAAAAATAAAACCGGATTTTCCTGCTCTAATCCCATATTGGTACTCCTGGTCTAAAAAGAAAATTTCTTGTAATTTTCCAGCATTTTTCCATTCTTTTATAACAAAAAGAGAGTTCCCGTAAAGACTCTTCACTCTTCTTTCAGAAATATCGATTTATAGAAATTTATAGAGGAACATTATGACGGTTTTCTATGCCGTATGCACAAACCTGGAAGATGATGTGGCAACGATTATAAGTATTAATCAAAAGCGATGGCAGATTGAAGAATGTTTCGGATTATGAAATCGAGTAGGAGGCGGCGACTAACCGCCGTCCTCTCACAGCACTGTACGTACGGTTCTCGTATACAGCGCTTTCAATAGTTGACGTGCACAGACTGATGAGGCTGTGGCTAAATCGTAAAGCCACTGTTTATCAGTCTTTCTTTTGTCATTGCCATGTTCATGACAACTGTATGTGTTGTAAACCAATAGCCTCGTCTGCTGTTTGCCGTTTTCCACCCTAGGTCTTGAGGAACTCCATGACCCTCAGGTTTCGGTATCTGGTTCGTTCACATTTCCATTGTTTCCATACACACATACGTATTCTGTGATAGAGCCATCCGTTGATATCATTCATGTTGCTCTTCATACTTGCTATTCCATAGTAGTTAAAGCCACCCTCTTGCGTATACCTTGATTCTTTCTAGGCTCGGCTTGATTGACTGACAGCGCTTACGGGAAGAAAGCTCTTTCAGTTTCGACTTAAACTTCTCCCTAAGACTTTGCATGAACTCGGACATATATGCCACTTCTGTTCCTTCCAGTGCAAAAGCCAAGAATTTAAAATTTCGGATTGCAAATACACTGACAGTGCGGCTTTTCTCTCGATTCACTGTAAGTTTCCAGTTTCTCCTCAAGATACCTCGTACTGCTCTCTAAGAGTCTCTCGATGCCTTTCTGCTTTTTCGCAAGAAGCACTATGCCATCTGCATACCTTGTGCATGGGACACCTCTTTTCAAAAACTCCCGGTCGAACTCATTGAGGTAGATATTCGCGAGCAAAGGGATAAATTCCCTCCTTGTGGCGACCCTTCCTCTGTTTCAATAACCACTCCATTTTCCATTACGCCACTTTTCAGATACCTCTTGATAAGTTGCACCACACGTTCATCTTTAACATTTTTCCTCAGAAGGTTGATAAGAATCTCGTGGTTGATTGTATCGAAATATTTCGATAAATCTAGAACTACCGCATATGTGTAGCCCTGTTCAGCGTACTCCTTAATCTTAAGTATTGCTCCTTTTGCGTCTCTGTTTGGACGGTAACCGTAGCTGCCGTCTGTAAAAAGTGGCTCATAGATTGGAACTAACTGTTGTGTTATCGCCTGTTGAAGTGTACGGTCTATCACTGTTGGTATGCCAAGCTTTCGCACACCACCATCTGGTTTGGGAATCTCAACTCGTCTTACTGGAGACGGAGTATACTTTCCACGATAGATACGGTTAGTTAACTCCTGTTGATGTTCCTGAAGATAAGGAAGTGCCTCTTCGATGGTCATACCATCAATTCCAGGTGCTCCCTGTTTGCCTTCACTCTCTTATACGCTCTGTTAAAAGTTATCTTTTATGCAGTATCGCTTCTAAGAGCTTCGAGCTGTGCACTGCCTCTTTCTTTCCATATCAGATTGAATGACCTACGCGCTTTTCGCATACCCTTCATGTTCGCACTATCTCTTTGCGAACAGCCATTGTTTTCAATGTTTTTCTGCCATAACCAGTCATTCCTCCCTTTCTCAGTCATACTTGAGACTCCTACTGATTCGTTACTCTTGTCTCTCGACTACTATGACCTCTGCTGACTTCTGTGTGTTCAGCATTGCTTTGGACAATGGTTACCTCTTTCGAGGCATATCACACAGACCTCCCCTAGGTACCACGTTTCTTCCTCTCCATATATCTGCCTCATCTATCATGCATGATTCCGTGTAGTTATTGGACTTTTGGCTTGTCTTGCAGTCTTATCCTCATGCATAACCTCATATGAGATTTTCTGTTCGTCAGACCAGAGATTTGCCCATGAGTTAGTATCTTCCTCATATCCAGCTTCCTTCAGATTCGAGGTCACCTCGACACCCTTGCCTTCGGCTATATCCTTCCCACTACCGGGCGGATTCGGGACTTTAACCTGTTAGAAACGTGCGCCGCTAGGCGCACAAGAAAACAAGAGCTCATAAATGGCGTAATTACACCGTTTATGGGCTCTTGACTCTTTCGTAACTGTCAAAGACGGGTTTTCTAACAAAAAAAGATAGCTTCCGTAAAGACTCTTCCCTCTTCTTTCAGAAATATCACTTCACTCTTCTTTCAGAAATATCGATTTATAGGAATTTATATTTTTGCTTTATGGAAATATATGTTGGGGATTGCTTTATCTCATTTGAAAAGCTATAGTCAAAAGACTTGTTTATTTTTCTGTTTCCGTATAGAAAAAAAGAATGTTTAAAGGAGTTTTTATGTTTCGTATGAGCGGTACCCTGAGGAAGGATAATCAAATATTGGCTTCCTGTGTTTCCCGGCAGGAAGGTCCGGCAGTAGGGAACGAGAAGGTCTTAAGAGCCTTGGAAGAAATTTGTCAGCATCTGGATCTTTTAGGTTCCCATCTGGCTCCTGCCAGAATTGAAGAATTTAAGCAAAGAAGCAAGACTGTTTTTCTGGAGGATTCCTTTATGGAAGAAATCCCTTTGACAGCTTCAGCATCCAAGTCATCGAAGAGTAGGGCTGTAAAAAATCAAAATTAAATAGATTTTTCGGCAATATAGGTCTAAATGAGGGGTAGTCTGAGCCCGTCGGTACTGCTGAAAAACAAGAGAATCACGGTTTTTCGCTTAGTATCCGTTACGTGGCGAAAGCTAGCGAGAGCGTGCCCCTAATTTAGACCCTATATTGCTTAGAAAACTATTTTGATTTTTACAGCCACATAACTATTACTTGTTTGCCAATTCCTTCGCCAGTTCTTCATATCCCGGCTTTCCTAAGAGGGCAAACATATTTCTCTTGTAGCTCTCTACTCCCGGCTGGTTGAAGGGGTTTACGCCGTTTAAATAAGCGGAAACACCGCAGGCAAACTCAAAGAAGTAGAATACCTCTCCCAGGGTTCTGGCACTCTGCTCGTCAATCTTCACGATAAAGTTCGGTACATCTCCATCACTGTGAGCCAAGATGGTTCCCTTCATAGCTGCCTTATTCTACAAAGTCTACAGGTTTTTCCTGCCAGATAGTTCATTCCGTCTGTATCGATGGCTTCCTTCTCCGCATCAATCTCTCTTAGATTTCTCGATTTCCAATACGGTTTCAAAGTGCAGGGGACTTCCTTCCTGAATAAACTGTCCTAAGGAGTGTAAATCTGTAGTAAAGTCTACGGAAGAGGGGAACAGACCTCTGTGATCCTTACCTTCGGATTCTCCCATTAACTGCTTCCACCACTCGGAAAGGTAGTGGCAGGATGGCTCATGGTTTACCAAAAATCTCAATCTTCTTATTCTTTCGAAGCATGATATTTCTGGCTGCCGCATGACTGTAAAGCAGGGTTCTCCTTGTAATCAGCGGAAAGCAGTCTTTCCCGCATTGCATTGGCGCCATCCATAAGCTCCTGAATATCCACACCGGTCACGGCAATGGGAAGTAAACCAACCGCAGTCAGTACGGAGAAACGTCCGCCGATATCATCCGGTACCACAAACTCCTCATAGTGCATTTCGTCAGCCAGATTCTTCAACGCGCCCTTAGCTCGGTCAGTAGTGGCGTAAATACGCTTTTGCCGCCTCATCCTTTCCATACTTCTTCCAGCAATCCTTGAATACTCTAAAGGCAATGGCAGGCTCTGTAGTGGTTCCGGACTTGGAAATGATATTGATGGAGAAATCCTTTCCCTTCAACACATCCTGCAAATGCAGAATATACTTGGAAGAGATGTTATTTCCCACATAGTAAATTTCCGGAGTCTTTCTGTCCTCTTTCTTTAACTCATTATAGAGCTGTGATTTAAAAATTCGTTGGCTGCACGAGCTCCCAGATAAGAGCCTCCGATACCGATTACCAAAAGAACATCGGAATCCTCCTGAATCTTCTTTGCCGCCTTCTGAATCCTCTGAAACTCTCCCTATCATAATCCGTCAGCAGGAAATCAACCTAAGAAATCATTTCCTGCACCCTTTTCCGGACAAAAGAGTATCTCTTGCCGCAAGAGTCTGACTTTTAAAGTTCTCCATCTCCTCTTCACTGATGAATTTTTCTTGCCTTGGATAAATCAAATTGTAGCATATAGCCTCCTTCTCCTTTTCCCTCTAATCCTTTAGAGGGTAGTTCTTTCGAGAGGTTTTCCTGATATATCAGAAATCTCTTCTTAGCCCCTACAGTGTATCCTATGATACACCGTTAACTCTAACTTTATTTCTTATTTTGTAAGAATAACTTACTTTAAGAATTCTAAGACAAAGTCTACACTTTGTGCAATAGCTTTTCTTTCAAATTCTGTATAAGTCATAGGTGCTGGTATTTGCTTCATCGGAAATAAATCGTAAAAATCAGGAAAGGAACCCCATTTTTCCTTGCAATCTGAGCAATAGCCGCTCCTTCCATCTCACAACAGGATGCTTGGAACTCTTTCCGTAAAATTCCTTCTTCTCCTGAGAGGAAACAAAAGCAGTCTCCTGTAACTACCCTACCAGAAAAAGTATGGAAGCCCTGCATGGTCTTCCCCACTGCTAAAAAGCCTTCTCAATCATCCTTTCCTCTGCCGGAAAAGCCAAATCCTCTTCTCTGGGAATCTGTCCCAAGGGGTATCCGAATTCCGTGGCATCCATATCGTATTGCAACGCATCCTTAGAGACCAAAAGATCCAAAACATGAATCTCCTCTGCAATGGCTCCTGCCACACCGGTATTTATGATTTGCTCAGGAGAAAAAGTATCGATTAAAAGCCTGGGTACAAGCTGCTGCATTGACCTTTCCGATTCCGGCTTTACAAAAGCACCACTTCCTGTCCGAGCTTTCCTTTGACAAAAAAGTATGATTACTTTTGGTTTCTTCCTGTCCTCACAGAGCTCCTTAAGCTTTTGCCACTTCCTCTTCCATGGCTCCGATAATCCCTATCATCTTCCCTCTCCTTTTTACGGCATAAGTTTTTATGGCATCAGGTATAAATTGAACAACTTGAATAATTTTACTGAATTCATTTTTCCCGAAGGAAAGGATTACAAAAATGAATCAATGAGCTGTAATACATTTTCTCTTCGTTCTTTTCCTTGCTGTTTCTCATGGCTTCCTGAAATTTTGCCTTTATTTTCCTTCAGCTCCTTTAACAAGGTATAAAGCTTGGAAAAATCCGCCTCGCCTCTTCCTGAAAGCACCAGCGAATAACCCTGTTTTTGGAAGGACTCGCATTTTAAAAATCTGGTCTCCTCTGAGGCTACCTTTCGGTAAGGGAATCAAAAGGTTGGGCTTTTCCAAGCCAAAAAGCTCACAGATTACATTGGCTCCGGCTCTGGATATGACACAGTCTGCCGCTTGATAATAATCCGCCAGCTCCTCATGAACATATTCATATTGCTGATAGCCTACTCTATTCTTAAGGCTCTCTTCTGCATTTCCCTTACCGCAGACATGGAGATATCCCAGTCTTCCAAGAGCTGGTCGAGGTTCTTTCGAATCACTTGATTCACCGCCTGTGAGCCCATGCTACCGCCGATAATCAGTAAAACCTCTTTCTCACCGGAAAAATCCGGCTCTTTCAAACCCTTCTCTCGACTTCCCTGTAGAAAGCTCCTCTCGAATAGGGGGCACCGGTAAATACCGCCTTTTCTTCGGTAAATAGTTTGGGGTTTCCGGAAAATTACAACAGATTTTTTGGCAAAGGGAATGGTCAGCTTATTGGTACAGCCCCGGTGTCATATCCGATTCATGGCAAATCACGGGAATCCTAAGGCTTGCCGCAGCATAGACCACCGGTACCGCAACAAATCCTCCCTTGGAAAAACCAGATTGATTTTTCTTTTTCAGAAATTTTCTGGTATGAAAAATCCTGCGATGACCTTAAAAGGGGTCGGTAAGTTCCGTAAAGAAAAATATCTCCGAAAACTTTCCTGTGGCAATCCCGTAGTAGGAAGTCCTGCCTTTTCATAATTCTTTTTCTATTCCTTTTTCCGAACCGATATAAAAGAGCTTATGCTTCCTTTCCTTTAAACCGGGAATCAGGGCAAGATTTTGCGGTAACGTGTCCCACGAGTGCCTCCCCTGTTAATACAATCTTAGCCATGAATCTCCTTTACAATGCTTTCCTTCATCTTCTCCAGCTCTCCATCCTCATAAGAAAGAGGCGTCCATAAAAACCATGCTGTCCTTTGCATCAAAGCGGGGAATAATATGCACATGAAAAAATGCTCCACCGTCTGGTCTGCCGCTTCTCCGTTGTTTTGCACCACATTAAAGCCCTTGGCACCGATAGCCTTCACCATGGCTTGTCCGATTTTTCGCCAAAAGGAAAAACCTTGGCCAGAACTGCATCATCCATCTCAAAAGATTCTTTCCGTGTTGCTTTGGCAGAATCAGACATTGTCCCTTTGCCGCCGGAGAAATATCCAGAATCACCCTGAAAATCCCCATCTTCATACCGTTCCGGAAGGAATCTCTCCATTGGCAATCTTACAAAAATACAATCTGCGCTCATTGTTCTGTCCTCTCTTTCTCTGCTAATCTCCTGCTGAAATAATAGTTTTTTCTATTATATCGCATTAGCTAAATTTTGCTAATTTAAATACCTCTTTAAATATTTTTCCGGTATAGGATATTGGATTTTTCCGCTACTTCTTCCGGAGTGCCGGTACAAAGCACCGTTCCTCCGCCGCTTCCTCCTTCAGGCCCATATCAATCGGGTAGTCAGCACGCTGATCACATCAGATTGTGCTCAATTACAAGAACTGTATTGCCGCCATCCGCCAGTCTTTGTAACATTTCCACCAGCTTCCCGTACATCCTCAAAATGTAAACCTGTGGTAGGCTCGTCCAAAAATATACAGGGAGTTCTTCCGGTTCCTCTTCGGCTTAGCTCTGTTGCCAGCTTGATTCGCTGGTGCTCTCCTCGGATAGCTCCGTACTGGGCTGTCCCAGGCGAATGTGGGAAAGCCCCACATCCATAAGCGTCTGCATTTTTCGCTGAATACTGGGGATATGGGCAAAAGAACTCATAGGCCCTCCTCCACCGTCATATTCAGCACATCATAGATATTCTTTCCTTTGTAGCGAACCTCCAAGGTTTCCCTATTATAACGCTTTCCGTTACAAACCTCACAGGGCACATAGACATCCGGCAGGAAATGCATCTCAATCTTTACAATACCGTCTCCGGAACAGGCCTCACAACGTCCCCCCTTCACATTGAAGGAGAAAACTTGCCCTTGGTATAGCCTCGTTCCTTGGCATCCTGGAGCTGGCAAAGAGATCACGAATCAGGTCGAAAGACGCCGGTATAGGTTGCCGGGTTGGAGCGAGGGGTTCTTCCGATGGGGCTTTGGTCAATGTCAATGACTTTATCCAAAGCCTCCAAGCCTTCCATCTTTCTGAACTTTCCTGGAATCATCTTGGCCTTGTTCAAAACCTTGGCACAGTGCTTATGGACGATTTCGTTCACCAAAGAAGACTTTCCCGAGCCGGAAACGCCGGTAACACAGGTGAATACCGACAAAGGAATCTTCACATCCACATTTTTCAAATTATTTTCCTGGGCGCCATACACATCCAGAGTCTTTTGTAAAGCTTCTTCTATGCTTTGGCAGAGGAATCTTTTTCTTTCCGCTTAAATACTGACCGGTTATAGGTCCTTATTTTTCATAATCTCCTTGGCAGTACCTACCATGCCACCTGCCCACGTGTTCTCCGGCTCCGGGATCAAATATCTACAATCAAATCCGCCTCTCGCATGGTGTCCTCGTCATGCTCCACCACGATAACGGAATTTCCCAAATCCCGAAGACGCTTTAAGGTGGCAATCAGCTTGTCGTTGTCCCTTTGATGAAGGCCGATACTGGGCTCATCCAAAATATAGGCTACTCCCACCAAAGCCGGAACCGATCTGGGTAGCCAGACGGATTCTTTGGGCCTCTCCTCCGGAGAGAGTTCCGGCAGAACAGGGCAAGGCTTAGGTAATTTAGCCCCACATCCAGCATGAACTTGCTTCTGGCCTTGATTTCCCGGATAATCTGATCCGCAATTTTCTCTTCCATGGCGGTTAGCGTCACCGTGGAAATCCAGTCATGGAACTGATCTAAAGGCAGAGTACAGGACTCGTAAATATTCTTTTCTCCCACAGTTACGGAAGAGACTGGGCTTCAGTCTGGCTCCATGACAGCTGGGACAAGGCGTAATCGCATAAACTGCTCGTACTCCTGCTTCATTTTTCTCAGAAAAAGCCTCCTTATAGCGTCTTTCCACATTGTTGAGCAAGCCTTCAAATACCACACGGTGCATTTCCTTTTCAAACTGGGAGGCATAGCGTGCCGTAATGCTTTCCGTACCGGTACCCTGGAGATAATCTTCGAATCTTCTCCGGAAGCTCACAAAATGGAGTATCGAAAAAAAGCCGTACTTTTCACTCAAAGCCACCAGCATGGCATGGGTGGCTTCCTTCATCCTTGGAATTCATCCAGCCCATTACGGAAATGGCACCTTGATTTAAAGATAGACTTTCATCCGGAATCATCAGTTCCGCATCAAATTCCATCTTATAGCCTATTCCAAGCAGGTAGGGCAGGCTCAAAAGGATTATTAGAGAAACTTCTGGGCTCGATTTCCTCTACTGCTGCCGTCCACCGGACAGGGAAAAAGCTGGTGGAAAGCCGCAGCTCCTCTCCATTTAAAAGTCTACCATCAAAAGGTAGTTGCTTAAAAAAGCACCTGCTCTATGGAGTCAGTAAGGCGCTTCTCAATGCCCTTACGAACCACAAGACGGTCTACCAGCACCTCAATGGTATGCCGGTTATTTTTCTCTAAATCAATCTCTTCTTCCAGCTCGTACATATTGCCGTCAATTCTTGCCCGAACAAAGCCGGAACGGCGAATACTCAAAAAGCTTTTTCGTGTTTCCCCTTCTTTCCTCTTACCACCGGAGCAAAGAGCTGCATTTTAGTGCCCTCTTCCCGCTTTATCAGAAAGGTCTACCATCTCATCCACGGTTTTTGCTTTTTGATTTCTCTTCCACATTCCGGACAATGAGGAATTCCACCCTGGCATAAAGAAGTCTAAGATAATCATAAATTTCCGTTACCGTTCCCACGGTGGAACGAGGGATTTCTGTTGGTGGATTTTGGTCAATGGAAATAGCCGGAGAAAGGCCTTCAATCAGCTCCACATCCGGTTTCTCCATCTGTCCCAGGAATTGTCTGGCATAGGAGGACAGGGACTCCATATCTTCTTTGCCCTTCGGCATAGAAATGGTATCAAGAGCAGGGAAGACTTTCCCGATCCGGATAAGCCGGTAAGAACCACTAAAGAATCTCTGGGGATATCCAGATCCACATGCTTTAAATTATGCTCATTTGCACCACAATTTTTATCCACTTCTTTTTCAATGTATTTCCCAAAACCTCTCTACAGTCTTTCATTTACTATTTGTCTTCTACCGTTTTCTTTATAATCTTTCTTGCATAAAAATAGCCGGCAAACATTTGTTTGCCGACTAAGCTTAACACCTCTATAGGGGCTTTTCAAGGGCTTATTCTTAGGGAGAGATGAGGGGATTTTTCAGAACCTTATCGCCTCAAGAAAATATGCCTTCCAAGTATTAAAGTACCTTGGATAAAAAGCTCTGCACACGCTCATTTTCACTATGATAGAAAAAGTCTTCCGGTACTGCCTCTGTAATAAAATATCCATCCTCTAAGAAAAAGCACACGGTTGGAAACCTCCCGGGCAAAGCCCATTTCATGGGTTACCACCACCATGGTCATCTTTTCCTCCGCCAAATCCCGCATAACCTGAAGCACCTCTCCCACCATTTCCGGGTCTAAGGCCGATGTGGGTTCATCAAAAAGCATCATCACAGCTCCATAGCCAGAGCCTGACAATAGTACTCTCTGCTGCTGTCCGCCGGAAAGCTGTAGGAGAATTGCTGTGCCCTTATCTTCCAGGCCATCTTTTTAAAAAGAGCCATTGCCTTTTTCCTCCGCCTCCTCCTTGGACTTCTTTAGAAGCTTTCTTACTTTTAGAGTCAGGTTGTCCAAAAATACTCATGTGGGAAAGAGGTTAAACTGCTGAAACACCATCCCATCTTCTGCCGTAAAGCATCCACATTCTTACTATGCAATACTCTTTGTCCTTCAAAGAAAAATATCCCCTGGTCGGACTTTCCCAAAAGCATTTAAAACAACGAAAAAGGTGGACTTTTCCGGAGCCAGAGGTGAAATAATACTAATCACGTCTCCTTTATAGTTCCACGGAGATATCATATAAAACCTCTTGATTTTTAAATTGCTTTATGGAGATGTTCTACTTAATCAAGACCTCTGCCATCATTATCCCCTTTCTTTTCTTTGGAACGCCTCTTCCATCTTTTTCTCCAGGAAGGAGAAGAACATGGTTAAGATCAGATAAATCAAAGCCACCGTAAGCAATGGTGTCCAGGCATCATAGGTTCTGGAACGGACAATGTCTCCCGCCTTGGTCAAATCCTGTACTGCCACATAACCTGCCACAGCAGTTTCCTTAATAAGAACAATAAACTCATTAAAGATAGCCGGAAGCATATTACGAACCGCCTGGGGCATGATAATATAGCGCATAGTCTCTCCATAGCTAAAGCCAAGAGATCGTAGTACCTCCATCTGTCCATTTTGGAATGGACATGATTCGGAACGAATGATTTCCGCACATAGGGCTGCGGAGTTTAGACCGAAAGCAATAACTCCCACAAAAACTCCGGAGAAAAATACGGGAAGTAAAGATACAGTAATAAAAATCATCAGCTGAATCACCGCCGGAGTTCCTCGCATAATGGTTACATAGAACTGACAAATTCGTTGGCTATCTTGCCTTTTCCGGTTCTGTCATAGGTACTTCTTATCATACCGATGACAAAGCCTAAAGCCACACCGATTAAAAGGGCAAAAAACGTGATAATCAAGGTGTTTTTCAGTCCCTCCAGAAAATAGAGATAGCGCTTGTCCTGCACCAGATTCATATACAGATGTTCCTGTAATGACATATATTACTCCCTCTACAGCGAGATGTCCCGCCATATAGGGCAGATACTCGAAATGAATACAAAAGCAGCTGATTATTTTTGCCTGAATATACTAGCTGTAATTTCCTCCAGCTTACCGTTATCCTTCAGCTTCTTTAAGGCTGCATTAATCTTTTCTACCAACTCCGTGTTTCCCTTCTTTACACAGATAGCATAATCCTCTTCCGCATAGGCAGTATCCAAAAGCTTTAAGCCCTTATTCTGAGAAACAAATAGCTCTGCCGAGTTCTTATCAATAACCACCGCATCAACCTTGCCTGCCTGTAAAGCACTGCACCGCATCTGCTCCCTTCGGAAAAACGTTCTACGCTTTTTCGCCTAAATCGTCTGTAGAATACAGGTCTCCAGTGGTTCCCTGCTGTACACCCACCTTCTTTCCCTTTAAATCATCAATGCTGCTGATGGTGGAATCCTCTGTCACGATTACGTTCTGTACGGAAGTGGCATAAGAATCGGAGAAATCCACATTCTTTAAACGATCCTCATTGACCGTCATGCCCGCTGCACCGAAATCCGCCTTTCCGGACTGCACTGCAGGAATAATAGCATCAAAAAGCCAGGTCGGAAATTTCCAGCTCATTTCCCATCTCTTCCGCAATAGCTTCCGCAATGTCCACATCAATACCTACAATATCTTTTCCCTCGTGGTACTCATAGGGAGGAAATTCCGCATTAGTCGCCATAATCAAGGTGCCGCCCTTTGCTTCCGCCTTAGCCGAATCAGTCCCCTTATCGGTTCCTGCCTGACTTCCCTGTTCTGTTCCCGCTTCACTCCCCTTAGCTGTTCCATCTGTACTTCCTTTGGAACCGCTGCAAGCTACCAAAGACAATCCTGCCAATGCCGCAATCAATAAATACTTTTTCATATTCTCTCCTCCTTCAATACGCTAATCTTCATCATCCTGTTTCCAAACAAGCTGACCGGTCAAAATACTTTCCACTCAGCTAAAGCATACGCCTTACATTCCTGTCCCTCAAAAGAAGGAATATGTATAAAAGCAAAAGCTGTCATGTGCATAATTATACTTTTATCCTGGGTTATGTCAAGGGCTTTTTGAATATTTTTGCATATTTTTCTTTTTCTGTTTGCATAAGTGAAATTCTATTACTGCTTTTACAGAGCTTCCCCACTAGAAATATTGCCGAAAAGAAGGCTTCAGGCGTTTCATTAAAACGCCCCCTAAAATCCCTATTAGAACACCTGCAACAGAGCCTGCAATCAGTAAATACGGGAGATAATACCAAAGCGCCGTGTTTTTCAGAAGATAAGCCGCCATAAACACCTGACCGATATTATGAAAGATTCCTCCGATCAAGCTGACACTGACTGTGGAAAAATGAAGCAGATTTTTAAATAGAAGCATCATCAAAAAACTGCATAAAAATCCACTCAAAGAATAGCTAAGGGTCAAAGCGTTTCCAAATAAAAGCGATAAGAGAATGATTCTTAAAAAGCCGATTACCGCTGTAGGGATTGGCCCTACGGAAAACAGCATTAAAATATTCACTAAATTTGCCAGCCCCAGTTTTACTCCCGGAATGGGAATAGGCGTAGGAAGCTGAGCCTCACATATCCCAAAATCATGGAAATGGCTAAAAACATGGCATAAATACTAAGATGAATGCTGCTTCTACGCCTTGCTCCTTGGGGAACTTTCCCGGAAATTTCATTTTCCCGGGAGCTTTTCTTTTCTTCCCTATCCTGCATGATCCTCCTAACTCCTATTCTATGCTAATAAAAACTATGCTTTTCTATTATGCTATACCGTCTTTTATGACTGAAAAAGGACGGCGCACGCCGATCCTGCTTTGCTTTTTCTTTCATCTTGATAGCTTCTGCAATGCTGTCCTTCTTCTCATGCTGTCTTGCTAACCGTCTGTCCCGAAGTCGTCTATATTACAAAATGATTCAAACCCGAAGAAAAATTAAGCTTTTACTACGTTAGTAGCCTGAGTCCCATAAGCTACGTCAACTACTTCGAACTCAACGGTATGACCTTCTTCCAAGACTTGAATCGTCTCCGGACAATCCGGAATAATGTACGAATACATCCTTTCCTGTCTCATCAGAGATAAATCCATAACCCTTCTGGTTGTTGAAAACCACTTTACTGTACCTTTCATTACTATCCTCCAAAAAACAATTGCAACCGAGTGAGTTACAACAATGGAAGAATACCATATCCCTGCACTTCGTCAACCGCATTTTTAGAAGAATCCCAGCATTTTGGTTTTTCTGAATGATTTTATCCCTCTTTTTTGAAAAACTCGAAAAAGAAGCCTTTGTGAAAAATTATCTGTTGAGCAATTCTTCTAAATCATTCTCTGAAAAGATATACTTCTTATTGCAGAAATCACAACGGACTTCCTGGGACTTATGGTCAGAAAGTAAAGATTCAATCTCTTTCTTTCCCAAAGAAATCAAAAGCTTTCTCCACCCTTTCTCTGCTACAGTTGCAGTGATAGCGAGCTCCCGCTTCTCATGGTTTCCAATCCGAATTCTCCCAATAAATACTCCAGAAGCTCCTCCGGTGTATGCTTCGCCATGATAAATCCATAACGGAATGAACCTTGGATAGCTTCTCCTCCAGCTTATCCAGAAGACTTTCCTCTGCAAAGGGAAGAAGCTGAATAATAAAAGCCTCCCGGACTCAGCCACGGTATTTTCATATTCATCAAAACCGAGACCTACTGAAGAAGGAATCTGCTCACTGATACTGTAGTAAGCATTGATATCCTCAACAATTTCTCCACTGATTAAGGCAGTCTGTCCCACGTAGGGCTCTCCCAAGCCATTGTCCCGGATTACGGAAAGGAAACCGTTCCCCACGGCGCCACCTACATTTAAGTGACCATCCTCTCTTGCAGGAAGAATCACATAGGGATTGCCGCAAACGCCCTTTACATTGCCATGGGAGTCTGCCGTAGCCACAAGGCTCTTCATAGAGATCGTCTCCCTTGATGAGACAGCGTAATCAGATCCTTCTCTCCCTTTAACTCTACCCCCATCATCAGAGCCGCACTCATCAGTCTGCCCATAGCCGCAGTAGCAATAGGGGAAGTATTATGAATTCTTCTTTGCTCCTCTGCCGTATTTCTGGTGCTGCAGGCAAAGGCGCGAATCTGCCCTTCCGCCGCAGTTCCTCTTACCAAATAGTCCGTATTAGCCATTTTGTAATAATTCTCTCTCTTTTTCTTCGTCTTTTCTCATGCAACACTTTTTGTATTTTCTTTCCGGAGCCGCAGGGACAAGCATCATTTGGATAAATCTTCTTGCTCTCTCTCTTCACTGTTCCGGACTTCTTCTGCTCCTTATAGAGCTCTTTTCTCTTTTCCTCTGTTAAAATGGAATCCCAAGCCGGAAGCTCATAGAGCCAGGAAGCCTTAGCCTCCACCATGTTATAGTAAAGCTTTTCCGGATCAATCTGAATCTTAACAACAGTATCCTCTTCCATGGTATCGATAGGGGTTATGGTAGCCCGCTAGAACTCATCGATTCCGTCCAGAATTCCTACGAAAATGAAGGGGTCAATGGAGAACTTCTCTGCCAACTCCTTTTACACTTCCCTCATAAACCTTCTTCGGATCCTTCAAGTTTCCTCATAAAATCCCTTTCTCCAAAGCAAAATACTTCTGCCAAAAGAGCCTCCTGCTCCTGCTTATTCATTCCGTTTCCGTAGGCGGTATTTCTCCAATTTTCTAACAAAGTTGCCATAGCTATCTCCATTTCTTCACTTTTTCTTTTGACTCAAAGCGAGCAAATCTCGCAAAGCGCTTTCCTCTTAGGGGCATTTCCCCGATAACTTTATGATTATATCAAAAATCCCAGCTTTTTACAACCAAAAGGATATGGGGGCAAAGTATCACAGAATATACGGATAAATTTTGACAGATAAGAAGGGATGTGACACAAGGATTACGCAGTTTTTCTGCGTAGAGTACTGAATAAGGGGCAATCTGAGCCCGTCTGTACTTGCTGAAAGCAAGCGAAGCGCAACGGAAGCATTACACAGCTACGCAGAGCGAAGATTGGCGAGGCGATGCCCCTGTTCAGTACTCTATGTAAAAACGATGGAAACTATTTATCTCCTTCTTGGCTGTCTAAATTTTCCCAAATCCTCAAAGTACTCTGCGCTATTCGATTTGCTTCTTCTCTGAGGCGTTTATTGGCATAGCGCCGGATGCTGTTCAGAATAACCGCCCATAAAGGTACGGCGATAATCATGCCCACAAAGCCGAATAAGTATCGAATAGAATGATGGAGAACAGTACCCAGAAGCTGGAAGAGTCCGGTGGAGTCTCCCAAAAATCTTTGGTGGAGTGACATTTCCGTCCAGCTGCTGAATCGCCAAAATAGCAATGGCAAAAGTACAGGGTATGGAGGGCTGCTAACATAATCAAGATGATGCGAGGGAATGAGCTCCCACGAAGAGTAGAAGAGGGCACCACATTGGTCACGCCGACGATTACGAAACCAACAAAGTGTAGGGGCATCTTCATTATCGCTTAAAACAAAGAAGGTTAAAATTCCGATAATCACACTGTCGATGATTTTCCCAGAATAAAACCGTCGAACATCTTGTGAACATATTGCAGCTCTTCAATAATCCCTTTCCTTTTTCATGGAAAAGATGGCAAACAGGAGCTTTCTAAACTGTAGCTTCAGGTCTTCTTCAGATTTAAAAGGTAAACCATCACAATCAGACCGATTAAGATATTTTTTTGACCACCGTAAAAAGGTATTCATATACCGTCACGGAAAAATGCGGCAATATTTTGCAAATGTCCCAAAATCGTCTGGGCACTCTCCGGTTTACTGCTGAAAAAGGCACTGACTTCCGTATATAAATCTTCCACATACTCTCTGGCTTCGGGATAATTGGTCAGCAGGGTTTGAATTCTTTCGTGAAAGAGCGATTAAGGGCATCCGGCAAGGTCATATATGGGTTATAGATGGACTTTGTCAGCTCCGGAATCAAAAGAGATACCAGACTTCCTCCGATAAATACCAGAAACAACAGGCTGCAAATAGTGGTCAGAAAACTACTTATGGTACCTTGTTTTTTGCTTTTTTTGCGAAAAAGCTTTGCCAAAAGAACATCCGTCATCTTTACCACAAAGTTATATACCGGGCTCATTAAATAGGTAAAAAACCGCCCCCGTAAATAATGGGCATCAGAATCTGAATAAAGAATTAAAATTCTTGTTAATGGTCTCCAAATGGCTCACTATAATAAAAAGCAGGGAAGTCGCCGCCAATACCAAAAATGCGGTAATTCCCCTTGATTTGTTCTGTCCAGTTTTCCCTTTTTCATGGCTCTACACTCCTAAAGAACAGTTCATCTATACATCGCCCTGTACATCTGCCATTTTCTATAAAACAGTCACTCTTCCCTGTGACTCTATGCTTTTAAAATACGGTAGAGACAGTTTATTTCTTGCTTTGACACAAAAATCAGACTCACCAAAGCGCCGTACCACACGTTTGACTCCTAGCATAAAAGCCAGGTGGGTTACCTCACGGATTTCTCAAGGATCGCTTAACCGCAGGGACGGAAGGCTTGCTATCCTAATCGCAAATATCAGAATCCCATATGTCATATTTGTAGGTTCAAATTGTGTGGACTCGAACGCCTCAGCCAAGTCTGTAAAAATTATAGCAAAGAGGGCACCTGGGCTTGCAAGTAGAAATTTCTATTCCATAGCTTACAGAATTTCTATTCCATAGCTTACAGATTTTTCTATTCCATAGCTCACAAAAAGCATTCCCTTTTCACGGAAATCTCCGCCTCTTCCCCTGTAAAGGCATTGCTCACTCCTATAGGGAAAGTTGTTCTTTAAGCAGCCTTTATGCACCTGATGAGAAGTCCCTTCTCCTCTACTCCCCTAGCTATCCTCGGAATAGGAAAAACACGGAACAAGTCCCTTTCATCCCTTTCGGAAAATGCAGACTTCCATCTTGAACTGCCGTAATAAGCTCTTCTTTTCCGTACAAATATCCTAGCCCCTTGTTCGGTAGATAGGTCAGACTTTTGTAATGCAGCAAGACTATGATCAAATCGCCTTCCCTCTAAAGCCCCAAAGATATGGATTTCTTGATTCCTTCTTCCAGACAAAAGCTTGATAGCCGCTAAAAGATCCGTATCATTTTTCACTACAGGGAGCGGCTTTAGGGGAATCCCTGAAAGGAAGACTCTGAAAGAAATTCCGCCTTCTCCTTCGGATTTTCAGAAAAGATATTATAGGATGCAGAAGGCGGATTTTCTGAGAGCTCCCTCTCAAAGAATCCAAATCTCCCAAAATCAAAGAGGGCTAATACCTTCCTCTTGACAGTATCAGCCTCCATCCACCACAATAATCAGATCCCTCGTTCCAAGGGAAAAGGAATTCTATAAAAATATCAGCACAGATTAATATTCCTCTTCTTCCCATACTTTCTCCTGTCTCATTACACAAAAATCCCTTTTAGATTTTTCTATCCTAAGTCTTTGTATAAAAGCACTACTTTTTCCGAAAATACATTCCCGCTTTTTATCAGCTTTCTTTTCTTCTCTCTCATAGCGCTAAAAAATAGGAAAGCAAAGTCTCTTGCCTCCCCCTCTAAAAACATTTTTCCCGAATCGTCACCCGATGATTCAGCTCCTTCATCTGCAAAAACATTTAATAGAGAACCACAGAAGCCGGCTTTAAGATTCGAAGAGAAAAAAGACCAGACAGAAATTCTGGCTGTAAAATGGCTCCCACACACATGGGACAGGGCTCCAAATTCACATAGAGGTGCAATCTTCAGCGCCAGTCTCCTATTTTCTTGCAGAGTCTTCTCAATGGCTAAAAATTTCACCATGATAGAGGGCATTGTTCTTTTTGTTTCTCTGGTTATAGCCTCTACCCAATATCGTTTCCCGGAAGAATCCCTTTTTCTTGGCAAAGTCTTCCCATGGGAGAGTCCGGCTTTGTCCCGTCATAAACAATCAGCGCCCTCGATGGGAACATCCCCCAGGGACGCTGCTTTCGCCAGGGAAAGAGCCATCTTCATATAGTCTTTCTCTGTTTTCATTTCTTTTTAAAACTCCTTATAGAGACTTTCCAATCAGCTCAGAGGAAGGAAAGCGGAAAAAGTGTCCGCAACACTAGCACCGATTACGCCAAAGCTGTCCTGCTCCTCCCCTTGACCTCCTGCAATTCCTTTATGATAAACCAGGAGAGGCACCTGTTCTCTGGTATGATCCGTTCCGGAAAATGTGGGATCATTGCCATGGTCCGCAGTCAGCATCAAAAGATCGTCCTCCTTCAATACAGAAAGCAATTTTCCCAGCTTCTCATCAAAACGCTGAATTTCTTCTCCGTAGCCGATGGGGTCTCTTCTGTGACCGTAAAGGGCGTCAAAGTCAACCAGATTCACAAAGCAAAGTCCTTTAAAATCCTCGTCCTTTGCCACGGCAATACACTGTTCCATCCCTTCCACAGAGGAACGGGAGTGGATGGCCTTATTGATTCCCTCTCCCACGAAGATATCATTAATCTTTCCAATGGAAATCACGGAAAGTCCCGCCTCTTCCAGATAATTCAAAACAGTTTTTGTAGGTGGCTTTAAAGCCAAGTCATGACGGTTGGAGGTTCTCTTAAACTCTCCCTTCTCTCCCCCACATAAAGGTCTGTGCAATGACTCTTCCGACTCTCCACTCGTCCTTCATGGTGATTTCTCTGCAATTTCACAATTCTTCGTACAGTTCCTCCAAGCCAAAATACTTGGGATCCTCCAGGGGCAGCAATTTGTAATCACGGAATCTGCAGAAGTATAAACAATCATACTTCCCGTCCTTAACTGCTCTTCTCCCAACTCCTCAATAATTTCCGTGCCCGAGGTAGCCTTGTTACCAATCACCTTTCTTCCGGTCTTTTCCTCTAATTCCTGAATTAATTCCGGTGGAAATCCTGTATCGAGTAAAAAGGTAATAAAAGGCTTTCCGTCTTAATGCTCATCATTTCCCAGTGTCCGGTCATGGTATCCTTCCCGTTGCTGGCTTCATTTTAAGGCATAATACTTCGCCAAAAGGCTTTCTACCGGAGAAACTCCTTTTTAAATGCTTTAAATTTCCCATGCCCAGCTTTTTCCAAGTTAGGAATGGAAAAATGAGGGCATCTTTTCTGTAATATGGAGAAGTATCCGTACCTTCGTCTCCAAACTGCTGCATCCCTTGCATTTCCGATGCCCAAAAGAATCTAAAAACGATTAAAAATACTCTTTTAAATTTCATCTTCCCTACTTTCTCTCTTTCTCCCTTTGCATCAGGAGCTTTATAGCCTCTATGGCAGTTCAGAATCACTAAATCCGTGTCATGTAGATTTCATTGGAAAGTCCCATATCACTCTCTCCTGATTGGAGACAACAAATAAAACAGTGCCTACCTGTTTTTAGATATGCTCCGACAGTAAATAAAGCGGCACTTTTTCCATTTCAGAACCTTACAGCCTAATTTTGCACCAGGCATCCCACTTCTCCAGCAATTCCTTAGAGACCAGTAAGTCCTCCGGCTTATGCTGTCCATAAAAGGCATCCTTGCATTGTACTACCCCCACATGGGTTTTTGCAGAGCTTTTTCCCGCCTCTTCCAGCACCTAGTCAGCTCGAGAGTCTGCTGTGGTAAAAGTACTCGATAGAGCATACTCCTTGCAGGTTCCCTCCATACGGATTGCAGACTGGGCAATCACCAAATCTCCTAGCTTCTACCGAAAGGTCCATTCCTCCCGCTGTACCTACACGGATAAAAACCTCTCCTCCACAGGTACTAAGCTCTTCCAGGGCAATAGAAGCGGAGGGATTCGCCTATACCGGTGGAGCAGACACTGACCTTTTTCTCCCAACAGGGTACCGGTATAGGTCACATACTCTCTTCTGTCCGCTACCAATTCCGGATTGTCAAAATATTTGGCAATCTTTTTCACAACGTTTCGGATCTCCGGGGAGGAGAACATATTTTCCTAAATCTCCTTTTTTTACCCCGATATGATAACAGCGTTCATCTTCTGAATAATTAATCATGGAAACTCCTATGCTAAAGCCAATGCAAATGCCTTGTGCTAAATGTTGTGCAAAATACTTATGTCAAGCATAACACAAAATCTTTATGCAAACATAATGCAAAAATCTTTATGCCAAACGTAAAAGCAATCTCCATCATATCCTTAAAGCCCACTTTTCTCTCTTCCGGAGAAAGCTCTGTTCCCTTTAAGATATGGTCGGAAATGGAAAAGAATCATCAAAGCATTCTTCCCTGCCTTCGCCGCATTCATATAGAGGGCTGCAGCCTCCATTTCCACGCAAAGGGCACCCATGCTCGCCCACTTTTCATTGGCCTTGGTATAGCCGTTATAAAAAACATCCGAGGAGACTACATTTCCCACCTTAACAGGAATCTTTAATTCTCTGGCTGTTCCTACTGCCTTCTCCAGTAAGGAATAGTCTGCAATAGGCGCAAAGTCTCCCGGCAGTTCATACTGGTAGCTGTAGCGGGAATCCGTGCAGGCTCCCATAGCCATAACCACATCCTTTAGCGCAATATCCTCGTGTAAAGCCCCTGCGGAACCGATACGAATAATGGCATCCACATCGTAGTGATTAAAAAGCTCATAAGAATAAATACCGATGGAGGGCATACCCATTCCCGCTCCCATCACGGAAACTTCCTTCCCGTTGTATTTTCCGGTAAAGCCCAACATATTTCTCACCGTATTAAAACACTTTACATCCGTCAAAAAGGTCTCTGCAATAAACTTGGCTCGAAGGGGATCTCCCGGCATTAAAAACGGTCTTGGCAATCTGCCCCAACTCTGCTTCATTATGTGCTGTTCCCATACTATCCTCCTTGATTGTCGACTAAATCATATTATCTTTGAAAGAAGCGTTATTTACCGCTTCCCATACTACTTTTTTCAATCCTTATAAACTTTTCTATCTTGTAACTGAAAAAAATCATCCCCATGATAAAGGACTGTCCCCAACGCAACTGCTTAGTCCTCCAGAGCCTCCGGCAAAAAGGCATGGGGAAGGAGCTCAGCAAGCGTATAAATCTTATACTCCTCTTCATTTTTTGCCAAAATGACCTGAAAGCTTTGTAAATCCACAAACTCCGCCATCACCTGACGACAAATGCCGCAGGGCATACAGTAGGGAAGCTCCTCACTATCCTTCATGCCTCCTACTATGGCGATTCTCCGAAAATGCTTATAGCCCTCACTGACCGCCTTAAACAGGGCGGTTCTTTCTCCACAGTTGCTGGCTCCATAGGAAGCATTTTCCACATTACAGCCTAAAAATATTTCTCCCGAATCTGTTTTCCAACGCTACCCCACCTGAAAAATAGAGTAGGGACTATAGGCTTTTCTTCTAGCTGAAGCGCCTTCGAATCAAAAGCCTTGGCAATATTTTCACTTACAATGTCTTTTGTACTTGTATCCTCTGTTCCCAAACGATTCTCTTCCTTTCCTTCGTCTATAGATTTTTCTATAGCATAAGGCTTTTCTTCAAAAAGACCAGTCTTTCCGGATACAAAAAGTGATAAAGGATAATTCCTCTATCACAATCCTCACGAAAACCTTGTTTTCAGCCTGCGGATGACAGGACTTGAACCTGCACGGTCGCCCACCAGAACCTAAATCTGGCGCGTCTGCCAATTCCGCCACATCCGCATATCTCCCTTTCAGGAATGAGACACGCAGGGAATCGAGACCCGCGACAACTGATTAAAAGTCAGTGCTCTACCGACTGAGCTGGTGTCTCATAAGCAGGAGCGAGTTAGTTCAGACCAACGACTGCAGGCGTCAAAGGTATGCCTTGCTACCGCTTGGCGATGGCTATGAGATAAGAACCTCGTGCGAGAAAAATAGGGTGGTACCAGAGTCGAACCGGGATGTCCAGAACCACAATCTGGCGCGATAACCAACTACGCTATAGTACCATGTTACGGACAGAACCGTCTCAGAAGTGATCCAGAAGGATTCGAACCCCGACCCACGGCTTAGAAGGCCGTTGCTCTATCCAGCTGAGCTACTGAATCATTTCGCATTTTGTGCGACTCTCATATATTAGCGAATCCCCAATACTTTTGTCAAGAAAAATTTTCGCTGTTTACGGGAGTTTTGACGGTTAAATAGTTCCAAAAACCTCCTCAAGTGCTGAAAAAGCCTGTATTTTTAATCAAATTTTTCAAAAATAGTACTAGCTATATTCGGCTATATGTGGTATAATGGGCGCATGGAGGGACTGCGTCATGAAAGTATCTGTATCAAAATCAAAAAATCAGACCATCTATTACCTGAGTAAATCAGTTTGGGTAGATGGTAAAATCCACTACTAAGACTATAGAGAAGATTGGTTCGGAAGATGAACTTCTGAAGGTTTGCGGAGATCTTACTCCGCTGGAGTGAGCAAAAGCAGTACGCTGCCAAACGCTCCGCAGAAGAAAAAGCTTCAAAAAGACATTATGCTTAAGTACTCCTCTTCGACCTTGATTGAAAGAAAGCTGCCGTAGCGTAAACGTAGGCTACCTCTTTCTGAAGGACATCTACTATGATTTAAAAATCCATGACATCTGTGCTCAGGTGCCGAAAAAGTACAAGTTTGAGTTTGATCTGAATCAAATCCTGTCTATGCTACTTTTCTCTAGGATTATTTATCCCGGATCCAAGAGATCTTCTCTTGAACTTTCAAAAAGTTTCTTGAAAAGCCTGACTACAAGCTCCATCACGTTTTACCGTGCACTGGAAATCCTTGCAAAGAGAATGATTTTTTCAGTCTCAACTTTATAAGAATTCCGAAATGGTACTGAATCGACATAAAAGAGTTCTTTACTATGACTGCACTAACTATTACTTCGAGATTGAGGAAGCGGATGATTTCAGAAAAATATGGTCATTCCAAAAAAACCGTCCGAACCCGATTGTACAGATGGGGCTGTTTATGGATGCTGATGGTATTCCACTCACCTTCTCCCTCTTTAATGGAAACGAGAATGAACAACCTTCCATGAAACCATTGGAGAAAAAGATTCTTTCTGACTTTGGGATGACGAAGTTTATTGTTTGTACAGATGCAGGGACTATCATCAACTTCGAACCGTGTCTTCAACAACACTCCGAACCGGAAATTTGTTACCACGCAGCCAATCAAAAAGCTGAAAAGGATATCTCAGGATTACTGTCTCGATGAAGACGGTTGGCACCTTATCGGAGATAAAAAGAGTACAAGCTCAGTGAATTAGATGAGGGTCGAGATTACGAGAGACTTTCTCATAAAGACCGATGGATTAATGAAGACGGTCTGGAGCAACATCTCGTTGTAACCTTCTCCTTCCAATATCAGGGACTATATGAGAAAGATACGGAACCGTCAGCTTGAACGTGCTGAAAAGCTCGTCGAAAATCCTTCTTCTCTGAATAAAAAAGCGACCTAACGATCCCAAGCGTTTTTATTCATCAGAATTACTGTACTTCTGACGGTGAACTTGCAGACAAGATGATTCCTTCGATAGATGAAGATGTTGCCACGAGAGAAACGTTATGACGGTTTCTATGCCGTATGCACAAACCTGGAGGATGATGTAGCAACGATTATGAGTATCAATCAAAAGAGATGGCAGATTGAAGAATGCTTCCGGATTATGAAGAGTGAATTTCAAAGCCAGACCGGTATATCTCAGCAGAAAAAGATCGAATCACGGCACATTTCATTACCTGCTTCACCGCACTGATTCTTTATCGCATTCTGGAAAGAAGTTAGGCGAGCTATACCACTGAAAAACATCATAAGAACACTGAAGGAAATGAACATGCTGATAGCTCGGTGAAGGATATATCCCTGAGTATACACGAACTAACCTTACAGACAAACTCCACGACACATTTGGTTTTAGAACGGATTACGAGATTGTATCTCAAAGAGATATAAAAAAGATTTTAACAGCAACGAGAAAGTAGAAATATTGCTAGTATTCAAAAGAAAATCACTACCACCCGTCAAACGGGTGGTTTTGCTCGAGCTATAAGCCCTGCTACTAGTAAGCGTCTAAAGGCGCTGGCTTTTCGTCTGAGGCTATGGGAAGTTTGCTTTTGCACCTTCCCACAGCTCCATTCAAGCCATATTGCGTTTGACTCGTCGCTACCCCATAAAGGGGTATGGGTACTACTGCACTTTAACCCTTAAAAAGGGTCTTCATATTCTTTAACACTTAGTTTATCCAAAAGCTATATCGTGTTTTTCTTGATCTTGGATATACTTTTTATGTGGCTTCATTTAAACCTACTGTACTGACATAATAGCCTTCAGCTAGAAATGTCTGTTCCCAAATTTGTATTTAAGATTTGCGTGTTTATCAAATATCATCAAGACACTTTTCCCTTTAAATAGCCCATAAAGAAGAAACACTAATCTTAGGGTGGAATACTAACCAGAATGTGTACGTGGTGAGCATTAAATGCCCTTCTATAATCTCCACTCCTTTTAAAGGCGCAGAGTTGTGATAATATCCCGAATATCTGACTTATATTGATAATATATTATTTTTCGCCTATACTTCGGTGTGAAGACGATATGATATTTACACATCCATTTCGTATGTGCTAATGCATATTCTTTCTTCGCCATAAAATCACCTTCCTTTTCTGCAATATAGCTTGAACAACTTTATTGTATTAGGAAAGGTGATTTTTGTATAACAAGTGTTTCCCACCCGCATGGCAGGGTGGTTTTTATATCAGAGCTAACATTTTTCAAATGTCAGCTCCGATACTAGCTAGAATCCATTAAATAAGAGCCCATAAATGGCGTAATTACGCCGTTTATGGGACTCTTACTCTTCTCAACTGTCAAACTCGGGATTAGCTGAATCCCCAATACTGTCAAGAAAAATTTTCGCTGTTTACAAAAGGCTTATTCTCTGCTTGAATTACAAAAAAGGTCGTAAAAATAGCCCCTTTCCTTTCTTTACAAAACAGCAAAGCTTTAGTGACTTAATTCATAGGCCTCCAGGCAATTCTTGGTAATCAAGGCAAAATCCTTGGTCTCCAAAAATTCTTTTTACACAGCCAGGTTCCACCCACACAGAGCACCTTGGAAGGAAAAGATATTCTCCGATGTTCTGAAGGTTCACTCCGCCGGTGGGCATGAAATACAGATTCTGGAACACTGCGGCATAGCTCTTGATGGTCTGTACGCCGCCAAACTGTCCTGCGGGGAAGAACTTCACCACAGGAATATCATAAGACATGGTATGCTGATTTCCGTGAGGGGTCAAAACGCCGGGACAATGAGAATTTCTCTCTCTCTGCAAAAAGCTGCCACTTCATGGGAAAAGGAAGGACTTACAATAAACTTGGCACCGGCTTCCACAGCATCTTTACATTGCTTCAGGGTAATCACCGTTCCCGCACCCACATATAAATCCGGATATTCCTTTACCATTAAAGCGATAGCTTCCTTTGCTGCCGCCGTACGGAAGGTAACCTCCGCCACCGGAAGTTTTCCCTCCAATAAAGCCTTTCCCAGAGGAATGGCATCATTTTATCCTCAATTACCAAAACCGGACAAATCCAGATCCCTTCATTCTCTCACAAATTCTGCCATGTACATTATTTTATCCTCCTAAATTTTATGCATTTCCACTCTCAGGTTTCCTTTTTGGTTCAAAAACAGCAGGCTATAGCATGGTCTTCTATCCTCCTGTCTTGGAAAGCTGATGGATCCCGGATTGATACAATGTCCCCGTTCACCACCTTGTTACAGGGCTTATGGGTATGCCCGAAGAATGCCATACTGCAATTTCTGTCTCTTGCTTCTTCCGAAAGACGCTCCAAACCGAAGTTTACCCCATAAAGATGGCCGTGAGTCAAAAAGCAACGCTCTTTGCCGATACGGACTTCCACATCATAGGCAAATAGGATCATTATTTCCCTGTAAAAAAATAGGACTCACAGCCCTTAGGCAGAAGTGCCTGTACCTCTCCTTCTCCTCCCGAATCCCCCAGATGAATGCACATGGAAATATCCGGATGCAGGCGAAGAACCTTTTCCACATAGTCCAGCTTTCTATGGTTATCGGATAGCACCAAAATCTTTTCCTCCGAAGAAGAATCAAGTCTGCCGGCTGTCTTAGTCTTTGCTTTTTGATCCGATTCCTGTCCCTTTTTCGGCTTCTCTTTTTCCGTCTTTTCCCCGGATGCTTTCCCTGCCTTGTGCTCAGCCTTTACTTCCTTGCCTTTTGCCTGACTGCTCCTGCCCTGCTTTCGAAAAAGCGGGCGGAATCTCTTTTCTCCTGCTCTTCCTGAATCATTCTTTCCATCTTTCGAAGAGCCTTTCCCCTATGGGAAACCTTGTTCTCTCTTCTCTGGAAAGCTCGGCAGTGGTCTTTCTGTATTCGGAAGGTAGAAAATGGGGTCATAGCTGAAGCCCTCTTCTCCACCGGGCTCTTTTGCAATTTCTCCCGTGCATCTGGCTTCCGTTTGCAAAAGCTTTCCATCCGCAAAAATCGTAACAATGGCGCAGCTAAAGTAAGTACATTCTGCTTTTACTGCTGCTCTCTTCCATCATAGGTAAGGATACGACGATTCTTTTCGGGATAGGGAGTATCCACCCCAGAAAAGCAGGTAGAATAAATTCCGGGATAAAGGAAAGGGCTTCAATGGACAGACCGGAATCATCCGCCATTACCAGGTCATCTTCCTCTAAAAGTCCCTGTGCTTTAGCAAAGTTATATAGGGCTCTAGCCTTGATTTCCGCATTTTCCAGAAAGCTTGTCCCGTTTTCCTCTACCTCCTGATCCATGCCTAAATCTTTGGCACAGAGAATGGTTCCGGGAAAATTAGACAGAATCTCCTGAATTTCTCTTAACTTGTGTTGATTATGGGTGGCAAATAAAATCCGCATTATTTTCTCCCTTTACCATTGTACTGGTAAAAATAGGTTTTCATCATACCGTTGTAAAGCTTTCTGTTTTTATCCGCCTTCCCAAGGTATTTCTCCGCCTGCTCGTAAGCGGTGATTAAGCAAAGTCGCCAATCATCCAGATCTTCATAAGCCTCTCTAAGCTCCGTATACAATAGAGGCAGGTTTCTCTTATCTTCGATTCGCTCTCCGTAGGGAGGATTGGTTAAAATCAAGCCTCCTCGCTTACTGTGGGACATCTTCCCCACTTCTCTTTCCTGAAAATGGATGAGCTTTCCAACCCCTGCCCGTTCCGCATTTTCACGACACACCGGAATCATGGCGGGATCTATATCGTAGCCCTGAATATCCACCATTTTTCCGTAGGAATTCTTCTTGGTCTCTAACAGACTACGGTCAATTTCATCCCCTGCTTCCTCCAAGGCATAGTCCCATTCCTTTTTAGGAATCAGGTTTTCCCAGGCTTCCGCCGTAAAATGCCTATGCATTCCGGGAGCAATCTTTGCCTAATCATAGCCGCCTCTATGGGAAAGGTTCCTGCACCGCACATGGGATCCACAAAGGGGGCATCCTCCTCCACTTACTGAGGAGAATCAGAGAGGTGCCAAAGTTTCCTTAATGGGCGCCTTTCCCATTTTTAAACGATACCCTCTTTTGTGTAGAGAATCTCACTGGTGTCCAAACAGAGTAAAACCTCATCCTTATACAGAGAAACACGGAAGGGATACTTGGCTCCGTGCTCCTCAAAAACTCTGATGATAGTAGGATGCCATCCGGTCAACCATGGCTTTCTTCATTACAGATTGAATATCTCTGGGTGAAAAAGCTTGGATTTCACGGAGCTTGCCTTGGTTACCCAGAAGGAGGCATCCCTTGGCAGATACTCCTCCAAAGGAAGCGCCTTAGTACCCTGAAACAAATCCTCATAGGATTCCGCATGGAAGGAGCCCAGCTTTAATAAAACTCTTTCCCCTGTTCTCAGGAAAATGTTGGCACGGACGATAGCCTCCGCATCTCCGATAAAATGCACCTTTCCGTCGCTGACGGTATGCACATCATAGCCCAAATCCTGAATTTCTTTTTTGCAGACTGCTTCCAGTCCAAAGTGGCAGGGTACCACCAGTTCCATTCTTTGCATCTTCCTCCCTATCGAAAAAAAGGTATGCCAAAATCAAAGGATTACCGCCACCGCCAATACAGGAAGTAAAATCGGTGCCAAAGTAGCAATAATTCCCGCAAAGACCGCGATAATTCCGCGATAATCAGGGAAGAAAAATCACAAGGGAGATCACACGGCCCAAGGGCTGACAGGAATGATCGGGGTCCTCCTGCATTTCAAAGGTAGACTGTCTATCCTGTCGGATATTCTCTTCTTTATATTGGGTATAGTCTGTCTTTTCCCTAAAAGGATTGAGACTGTCTGCTATCCTCTTCTGCTCCCTTAGTATTGTAAATCCTCTTCGTCGGAGGCATAGTTGATCTCACTTTCCTCATAACGGAAGGGAGTGCTTCTAGTACACATGATCTCCTCCCGCCTCTGCAGCATCAATAATGCTTTTTGCCAAAAAAGCCTTGGCTCAGAAAGGGAAGCAATAACTTCTTCCTCGGTTTTTCCACCCCGAACTTCCGTCAGGATGTACTCTTCATAAAAACGTTGTTGCTCCAGAATAACTTGTTCCGAAACATTATGCTTTAATTCTAAAACCAGTTCCCGAATAAATTCCTCTTTCCTCACCTATTCCTCCTAAAACTCAGCAAAACTTGGGCTGAGCATATCTTTCTTTCACTTAGCTTATTTTCCCTTTAAAAGTCCAAAAACAGGAAATATTCTCGAAGCTATATGCTGTCTTACTCTTCTGTAATGGCAATGTGCAAATCCTTTAACTGCTGAGGGATCAAAGACCTCTGCCGGTGCATCCATCATCGCATCGGAACCGTCCTTACCCTTTGGAAAAGCAATAACATCGCGGATGCTTTTCCGCTCCCACCATCCACATCGCCAAACGATCCAAGCCTAAGCAAGACCGGCATGGGGAGGTACTCCGTACTGAAAGGCTTCCAATAAGAAGCCGAACTGCTCAGTAGCTCTTTCCTTTGTGAATCCCAGCTTCTCCAACATTTTCTCCTGCACATGAGACTGGTGAATTCTGACAGAACCGCCACCCAGCTCCGTTCCGTTCAGAAACAATATCGTAGGCCTTGGCTCTAACCTTGGACAAATCCTCTTCATCCACCAAGGGAGGTCTTCTTCCATAGGCATGGTGAATGGGTGATGCATGGCCTGATATCTTCCCAATTCCTCGGAGTATTCGAACATGGGGAACTCTGTAACCCAGAGGAACTTCCACTGTCCCTTCTGAATCAAGTCCAGATCCTTTCCTAAAGCAAGGCGCAAAGCCCCAAGGCTGTTCCATACCACCTGCTTCTTTTCATCGGATACCAGGAAGAGAAGATCTCCCTGCTCTAAGCCTGTAGCCTCGGTTAATCGCTTAATATCCTCCTCGGACATAAACTTGGCAAAGGAAGATTTTACAGAACCGTCCTCAGCATAGCCAAACCACGCCAAGCCCTTGGCCTGATAGCCCTTTACCAGCTCCACATAGCTGTCAATCTTCTTTCTGGGCATGGAGGCCTGTCCCTTTAAAAGAATACCCTTGACCTTACCGCCATTTTCCACGCACACTGGCTGAATACGGAGAAGCCGCAACCCCGAACCGCTTCAGTACACTCCAGTAAGGGCAGGTCAAAACGAAGATCCGGCTTATCGGAACCGTAATTTTCCATCGCATCAATCCAGGTCATTCTCTGCAAGGGAAGAGCAATGTCCACCTGACAGATTTCCTTGAAAATGTACTGTAAAAGTCTTTCATTTACTTCCAGCACATCTTCCATATCCACAAAGGACAGCTCCATATCCACCTGGGTAAAGCTCAGGCTGACGATCCGCTCTAAGATCCTCATCACGATAACATCTAGCCAGCTGGAAGTAACGATCCATACCGGAAACCATTAGAGCTGCTTTAAAAAGCTGAGGGAGACTGGGGTAGGGGCATAGAAGGAACCCTGATGCAGGCGGGAAGGTACCAGAAGTCTCTGGCTCCCTCGGGAGTAGACTTAATCAGGTAGGGGTTTCAATCTCAGAATCCTTCCTTGGATAAAAAGGCACGAATCAGCTGAGAAAAGTCTGGCTCTTGTCATAATTCTCTTCGCCAGATCCGGTCTTCTCAAGTCCAGATAACGGTACTTTAGCGTAAGTCTTCCTTGGTCTTGCTGTCTTCTTCGATGGGGAAGGAGGTCTCCGCCTCTGCCAAAATTCTCAGGCTTTTGCCACCAGCTCCACAGCTCCTGTAGCAAGGCTGGCATTGGCATCCTTTCCTCTGCTTCTAGCTCTCCTTCTACCGCAATAACAAACTCCGCTCTTAGCTTGGGTAGCTTTTCAAAAACCTCTGCACCGCATTCATTTTCCTCGAAAAGAATCTGTAGAATACCGGAACAGTCTCTAAGGTCTGTAAAAATAAAGTACCCTTATTTCTGGACTTCTGTACCCAGCCCATCATGCAGACCGTTTTTCCGATATACTCCTCTCCCAATTCTCCGCATCTTGCGGTTCTATGTAAACCTCTCATTGACTCAGCCATAATTCACCCTCTAATCTTTCTTTTTAACTCTCGCTTTTCAAACTCTTTTATGGAAATATTCCACAGGATAGGGAGATACTATCTAAAAATACTATTTTTTTGTAGATAGAAAGCACCTTGTTTTATAGAAAAATCCTATCCCTCAGCTTTCTCTTTTTAACTTTTTGAAAAATATTCTATAAACTCGCTGTAGCCTTCCTTGCTCAGCTGCTCCTTCTGGAATTTCTTATTTTTTTATTCATTTGGGAAAGCAATACTACTTCTCATGGCTCTTCTGTCCATAGCATCCAGCAGAGCCTTCTTCAGCTCCTCTTCCTGCAAATCCTTCTCCAAAAAGAATCGCCTTCTTCTCTCTCCCTAACTTCCGAAGCCTTACCTTCCATAAGAATGGTAATGATTCGCTCAAAGCTCGATGGAAAAATCCCACTGCAGGGTATCGATACCGGTAAACTTTCCTACCATCTTGTCATAACGACCGCCTCCACCGATAGAGCCGGAAAAATAATGTGGAACGCACTTCGAAAAATCGGCGGTATAATAGCCCATGCCTCGCACAAGACTGGGATCAAAACGAAGAGAATCTTTTCCCTTTCCGGAGATTTCCACCAAATCCATAATCTTATAAAGGTTTTGCAGACACCTTCCTCTAAAAACATCCTTTAGCTTTTCCCCAAGAGACAGGAGATCTTCCTTCTTTCCGGAAACCTGATTCAAAAGCTCGGTATAACGGGAAATCTGCTCCTCGGAATAGCCAAGGTATGCCAGTTCTCCCTTTACCCCGTCTCTTCCGATCTTGTCTTCCTTATCCAGGATAATGGAAATCTGTTCAAAATCCCCCTCCGGAAATCCTGCATAGCGCTGCATTGCTTTCAGAATCTCTCTGTCATTTACCACGATATAGAAGGGATACTGTTCTCAAAACCGATTTCCTGTAGGAGGGTTCCCATAGCCAAAAAGCAAATCAATCTCAGAAAGGAAGGAAGCATCTCCGAAAAATATCAATATCACACTGCCAAAACTCCCGGAATCTTCCCTTTTTGGGGACGGTCAGCCCGAAACACCGGTCCAAATCTGTAGGTAGCCATAAAGGGATTGGGGAGCTTCGCCTGATTCTCCGCATAAAAACGGGATAGCGGCAGAGTCAAATCATAACGAAGCCCTGCATCGGAAAGGGCCTCAAAATCCCCCTTTTCAATGGCCTCCTTCAGCTTCTCTCCTCGCTTCTCCACCTTGAAAATCAGCTTTTTCATTATCTCCTCCCTGCTTACTGAGAAGATTTTCAAGATGCTCTACGATGGGAGTTTCAATCTCCGTAAAAGCCGAAAGCCGTATACCCGTCGAATGGCGGAAAGAATTCTCTGCCGGATGTCCATCTCCTCCGGTAAAATATCCTTCATGCCTGTCACTGCTTTTTTTCTTAAGTGCCATAATTCCTACTTTCTGTTCTCTAAATACTTCTGAAAATCTTCATCAATATCCAGGGTAGCAAAAATAATCCGTATCCTCTGGGCTCTTCTGATACACTTTACCGTGCCGTCTTCTTTTAGAGAAGCTCTGCACACCAGAGCTTTCCGTTGTAATTGTATCCTATGCAAAACCGTGGGCTCCCGCATCGTGGAAGAAAAAGGTAGTCTCCCTTTTTCCAGTACCAGCAACTCTCTGTTTTTCGCAAACTTGTCATTATTTTCACAAAGAGACCGACTACATCATAGGTCTTCGTCTCTTTTCCTCTTCTTTTCCCTAGCACCGTAATATGATGATAAGCATCATAAATAGCCGGACGCATCAGATTTGCCGCACAGGCATCCACCCCTGCATAGTGTCTGTAGGTCTCCTTAAAATGAATCACCTTGGTAATCAAAGCCCCGTAGGGTGCCAGCATAAAACGTCCCAGCTCCGCGCAAAGGCGGATATGTCCAAGACCGTTCGGTACTAAAATTTCTTCAAAACCTCCTTAACGCCCTGTCCGATCAGGAGAATGTCATTGGGCTCCTGCTCCGGACGATAAAGGAATACCGATTCCTCCGGAAGATTTACAAAATCTAAAGAAATTCCAGTTCCTTCTTGATGCGTACTACCAACTGAAAAAGCTGTCTTGCCAAAACCGGGTAATACTCATTGCTTACAGTATTGGAAGCAAGAAAAGCATAGATTCGAAATGTTCTACACCCTTTTTCCTTTAAAAATTTTATAGCCCTCCAGAATCTGAGCCTCGTCATGCCGAACTGGCTTCTTCCGGATTGTCCATAATGGTATTGGCAATTTTAAAATAGCCTCCGGGATTAAAACGTAAACTCATGGTTTTGGGCAGGGTTCCCTAGGATCTTCCACTTCCGCAATATTGGAAAATCATCCAAGTTAATGATTCTCCCAGCTCCCTGGCAGAGATATTCCCTTCCGAGTAATCACTAGAGGAAAACATAATTTTCTTGTCCTTTTGAAACCGCAAGCCCTCACTATGGTCAATTCCACTTTTAGAGGAGCAGGTCACCTCGCAACCTTCTTCCTTTAAAAATCCGTAAAAGTAGCGGTATTAGGGGGTTCTTAATGGCAAGTACTCTTTAAAGCCCGGATTCCAGGAGAATAGGCAGCTTTAGGCAGTTTCCCGAATCCCTTTTCGTCATACAGATAAAAAGGTGTGGGATATTCCTTGGCGATTGTTTCTACTTGTTCTTTACTTCATACGCATTTTTCATCTTTTCTCCTACTCCATACATCTACTTTATCAATTTCGAAAATGAATACTCATTAAAATAAAAAGTCCCTTCCTATCTTAAACATAAGGAAGGACTTTTCAAAGTAGAACCTGTGAAAATCTCATTTAGAACAACCATAACTCGCATAATATTTGTGCTGTTGGCAACCTGCTGCTTTTAAGAGACGACTGAGTACTCCTGCAGTAATGATGTAAAGGTCTCCGGAATCCCAGTAGCCCATGCTCTTCAGCTCTTCTAAGAACTTTCAAAACAACTCGTCAGTGGTTTCCGCACGTCTTGCCCAAATCAGGTTACTCCCAGTACAGCATCATCTGTCTGGTGGTTACCTGACTGGGAGAAAGAGCGAAGATATGAGTTCTGGGACGATATTTGCAGCAATCATGGAGCGGTAATTCCGGTAAGTGTCGGTGCAACGATTGCCTTGGCATGAGCTCGTGGGCGGTGGTTACGGAAGCGCACAAACCGCATTGCCCGATGCTCTCACATACGGTTCTCCACAGGTCTTGTCTTTAAAACTGCTTATAATCCAAAAACTGCTCGGAATATTCTACGATGGAAACTATGGTCTCCGCAGCCTCTGCAGGATACCCACCGTTAGCAGTTTCTCCGAGGCATCACTGCATCCATACCGTTTTCTACGCATTTGTGCATCGGTAACCTCCGCTCTGGTAGGTCTTGGATTTCTAATCATGGAATCCAGCATCTGGGTCACTGGTAATAACCAGTTTTCCGTGGAGTTACATTTTTCGATAATCTCCTTCTGCAAATGAGGAAGACGACGAGCTTCCACTTCTACGCCCAAGTCTCCTCTTGCCACCATGATTCCGTCTGCTTCGTCAATGATGGAATCCAGATTATCAATCCTCCTGGGACTCAATCTTAGCGATAATCTTCATCTGAGACCGCGCACTCATCCAAGAGGCACGAATCTGACGAATGGCATCTGCGGAGCGAACGAGATGAAGCGGCAATAAAGTCAAATTCTTCTGAAATACCAAAGCGAATATCCTCGATATCCTTTTTCGGTAATGAGAGAAGCTGGATGGGAACATTAGGACATTTCACGCCCTTTCTCTCCCCAAGCTCACCGCAGTTAGTTACCTTACAGTGAATTTCCTGTCCATTAACGGAAAGCACCTCTAAACCGATTAAACCGTCATCAATCAAAATCACATTTCGGGCTTTACATCCTCCATGAAGGTGATCGTAGTTGATATAAATTTTTCTGCTTTGTCCTACCGCCTTCGGTAGTGAGGGTAATCATCTCCTCTCTTGAAGAGTAATCTTATTGCCTCCCTCAAAACACCGGTACGGATTTCAGTCCCTAATGTGTCCAAAGAGCAGCAATGGGTCTTCCCACTTCTTTCTGGTATTCCAAAGCATTTCCAATCTAGCTAGATTCTCCTCATGGTTTCCATGGGAAAAAGTTAAAAACAGTGCACATCCATGGTCTTTTGCCAGCTTAAGCAACAGCTCATAATCATTTTCATTGGATCTCATGGTACATACAATCTTCGTTCTTCTCATTTTTCTCCCTTTACTCACTCACTATTTTCCACTCATTTTCAGACTCTACTCTATCACATCGACAAGTTTTTGCAAAAACCTAAGCCTATCGATAACGATTAATGTGAAGATATTTTTATTGTTTCCCTGATTCTGTAATAGGAAGAACAACAAAAACATTGGCAAAGACAGGAGAATAGAAACCCTCTCTCCATACTTGGACTGGTCAAAAAGAAAAAGAAATACAACGCAGTTTCTATTCCGCCAGTGTACTTGTGACTTAATCGGAAAAAGAAGTAAATGTAAAACATATAGTATCCGGCAAAGCTAGCATAGGTATACTGAAGCTCATGTGGGTAGGATTTAACTGTAAAGACACGCCGGTAAACAGATAAATCAGAATACTACCACATTATAAAGAATGATTCGAGGCAATAAAAATGTGTGTGGAAGCTTCTCAGAGAAAACTCCAAGGTCTTTCCGATATTACTAATACACCATAATACCGATAATGGCCCAAAACACGCCGGAAAAGTCCTCCCCTGCCGGAAAGTAAAAACAAAAATGTAAAAATCCGCCAGATATGTCCATGGAGAATTGCTTTCCGGATCCAAATCCATATAATAATAGTAAATTTTCAGTTTCCACCTGAATCATAAAACCTATTCCGTAAATCACTAAATATACTGCATTAAATTCGGAATGGCGAAGCGTCCGAACTTTCTATTTAAACAATTAGAATATTCATTCTCACTACCTTTCTTTGATTCGCTTTCAAGCTGAGTAAATTTCTTTTTCCCCGCTCTCCCACTGTGTCTTTTTGCTATCTTCTTGCACCGCATGAGTATACTGTCTCCCCGAGCTTTTTCAAGATGAGATTGGGAGTTTGTCTTATGGTTTTTATTAAAAATTCTATTAAGCACAGTTCTTTTTATTATTTTAGAAAGGCTTTATTGCTGCCCCTTCCCTTTGTGTTGAGTAAATCCTTGAACTTTTTCCTATGGGAGAAAGGCAGCTTTTACACTTGCTTAGAAAGTATAGAAATGGGTGAATTTATGACAGGAACTTATAGACTGAGGAATAGATATCGGTTCTACAACACGGTGAGAAAGTCGCCATTTTGGACAAAGAAGAACCTTCTCTTTTCAGACTATCAGAAGACACTTTGCCAATATACAGGAAAACATTGGCAGATTTACTGGAGAAAGCGCAAAAGGAAAAACTGGGATTGTACTAACATGTAGTCACCGGTTTCCGGAGGACTGAGTCTGGCTAAAAGCACTGGGGGCAGCCTTCTGTCAGGAGGTTGTAGCTGTAGCAAATTCTTTAAAGGAATTCTATCCCCAAACAGATGTTGCCATCGAGCTTGGAGGAGAGGATGCCAAAGATCACATCTACTTCAAGGGCGGTATTGACCAAAAGAATGAGACGGTATTTGCGCAGGCGGTACCGGTTCCTTTATCGATCAGATGAGCTTCTCTTTTGGATACGGATGCCTCCAGCCTTAATAGATGGTAAAGAGTCAGATGATCTATCCATCGCAGCCCGCTACGGTGTTTTTCACGAACGGATATTCAGCTCTAATCAATGAAGCGCTGCCGAAGAAGATTTTGGCTGCCTCCATTTTCAAGTACGTATGTAATCAGACCATTTTCGGTTTGCTCAGGGAAGCCTATCCGTGGAAAATGTTGCGCTCTCTTAGGAGGCGCTCCACTATGTCGGGTTAAGAAACAGTTTTATTCGTACTCTAAAGCTGGAGGAGATGCCATTATCAATCCGGATAATTCTCACCTCTCTTTGCCGCCATGGGTTCTGCCTTAAGTATAGAAGAAAACGCAAAAGAGTTCCCTTGGCAAGCCTGGTCAAGAGTCTTCGTGCCGGCATTGAGATGGACAGTGAAATTAAGCGTATGGACTGTCTCTTCGAAAAAGAAGGGATTACCAAAGCTTCATTGCTCGTCATCATAAAGGCCAAGGTGCCTACAGGAGACTTATCTTCCTATAAGGGATCTTAGCTGGGAATTGATGCAGGTTCCACTACCACCAAGGTGGCTTTAATTTCTGAAGGGTGAACTGCTTATACTTTTATTCGAAAATGAAGGCTCTCCATTGCCACTGCCATCAGAACCACGAAAAATTCAAGAAAAACTTCCGGAGGGTGCGGAAATCAGCTACTCCTGCTCTACCGGTTACGGAGACTCTTTTCAGATCCGCCTTCCAGCTGGACGAGGAGAGGTGGAAACCATTGCCCACTACTATACGCATCCTTCTTTGAGCCTGACGTAGATGTATCTTGGATATCGGCGGACAGGATATGAAGTGTATTCATATTGGACGGTACCGTGGATATATGCGAGTTAAATGAAGCCTGCTCCTCCGGTTTGCGGTTCTTTCCTGGAGACCTTTGCAAAATCCTCTAGGCTATAACGTCATTGACTTCTCTCAGGAGGCTTTGTTCATGAAGACGCCTACAGATTTAGGATCCCCGTTGTACCGTATTTATGAATTCCAAACGTAAAGCAGGGTTTCTGAAGGAAGGCGCTACCAGTAGCAGATATTTCCGCAGGTCTTGCCTACTCGTAGTAAGAATGCTTTACAAGGTTATTAAGGTTTACCAATCCAGGAGCTTGGTAAGCATATCGTAGTAGGGTGGAACTTTCTATAATAATGCCGTTCTCAGAGCCTTAGAGCAGATTCTGGGACAAAAATCTAACCCGTCCGGACATTGCCGGTATCATGGGTGCCTTCGGTGCAGCCCCTGATTGCCAGAGAGAGCGTTACGAGCTAAAGAAACCGACAGCTGGAAAAATGAAATTCTGGTAGAGGAAGCTGACAAAAGATTCTTGGATGCCAGCGGTTATAAAAAGACCACTATGCTTCCTCTGGAAAGATTGTGAACCTGGAATACAGAAACCACCATGTGCTGGTGCCAGCTTTGCAGCAATAAGTGCGTATTGACCATCAGCAACTTCGGCGGGAAGAAGCTTTATCTCCGGAAACCGTTGTGAAGAGAGGTGCGGGAAAGCCCAAGGGCAAGTCAAAGTGCGTGCCAAACCTCTTTAGAGTACAAGATTAAGAGAATCTTCGATATGAGCCATTAAGTATCGAAGAAGCTAAAAGCGTGGAGAAGTGGGCATCCCCGTGTCCTGAATATGTAGAAAGTACACCCTTCTGGGCTATTTTCTTTAGGAGACTGATTTAGGGACCGTACTCTCTCCTCTTCCAACAAAAAGCTTTACGAAATGGGTATCGAATCCATTCCTTCCGAGTCCGAATGTTACCCTGCTAAGCTGGTACACGGACATATTGAATGGTTAATCGCCAAGGAGCAGAAGTTCATTTTTCTATCCCTGCATTCTTATGAACGAAAATGAAACACCGGATGCGAAATCATTACAACTGCCCATGGTCCACCTCCTATGCGGAAAATATCAAGAACAAGCCTGGAGAATCTGGAAGAAAGAGCATTCTCTTTGCGAAGCCCCTTCCTAGCCTTCACCAATGAAAAGATTTTAACAGACCAGCTTTGCAAGGTCTTTGTTCATCAGAGGATATTCAGGACTCCATCAAAGCCTGCGGAGACTGGACTCTGGAAAAATCGGAGAAAAAGTTTAAAGAATGGAACTTTACGGAGAAAAGAAAATCCGAAAGCAGCGCATCTGGCTTGGGAAGAGCTTTTGGTCCCGAAAGGACATTGAGGAAAAAGGAAGAAACCCTGATGTGGATGGAAAAGACCGGCAATCGAGGATTGTCCTGGCAGGTCGTCCCTACCATACAGACCCTAAATCCATCACGGTATTCCGGAGCTGATTACCTCCTTTCAACTTTGCGGTTTTAACAGAGGACTCCATCTCCCATTTGGCGAAGTAAAGCGTCCCATCATTGTTACGGATCAGTGGATGTACCGCTCCGTCTCTATAAGTGCCGCAGCTTTGTAAAGACCATGAAAATCCGGACTTTTATCCAGTTAAACTCCTTCGGTTGTGGACTGGATGCGGTAACAATGAGACCAGGGCGAAGGACATCTTGAACGGCTCCGATAAGATTTTCACCGTATTAAAGATTGATGAGGTAAATAATTTGGAGCAGCAAGAATCGTATCCGTTCCTCCTTGCAGCTATCCGTGTTCGAGCAGAAAAGAATTATAAGAGAACTATTCGTTCCGAAAGCTATAAGAGAACTCTATTTACCAAGGATATGAAGAAGGAAGGCTATACCATCCTTTGTCCCCAGATGTCCCCTCTTCACTTTGAGCTGATTGAGCCGGCTATTCGTTCCGAGGGCTATAATCTGGTAGTTTTTGGACAATGACAACCGTTCCGCCATCGATACGGGATTACAGTATGTAAACAACGACTCCTGCTATCCTTCCATTATCGTGGTTGGACAAGTCATGGAGGCTCTGCTTTCGGAAAAATATGATTTGGAAAAGACAGCGGTTATTATGTCCCAGACCGGAGGAGGCTGTCGTGCCTCCAACTATATCGGCTTTATCCGTAGAGCACTGGACAAGGCCGGCATGGGACAGATTCCGGTTATTTCCTTAAATGCCAACGGAATGGAATCTACCCCAGGCTTTACCATGACCATTCCGCTTCTCACTAAGGCAATGCAGGGAATTGTTTACGGAGACCTTTTATGCGTCTTCTTTACAGCACCCGTCCCTACGAGTTGCAGGAGGGTTCCGCAGAGGCTTTACATCAAAAGGTGGAAGAAGATCTGTCAAGAAAGTCTTTCAGAAAAATATTCCTTTCCTGGGTTGGAAAAACGTAAAGGGTATTATCAGAGATTTTGATGCCCCTGCCCATGAACATTGCAAATTTAAAAAGCCAAAGGTTGGTATTGTGGGAGAAATTCTGGTAAAATTCTCTCCTCTTGCCAATAACCATATTGTAGAGCTTTTGGAAAAGGAAGGCGCTGAGGCAGGTAATGCCGGATCTTATGGACTTCCTACTCTACTGTTTCTATAACCAGAACTTTAAGTATGAAATTTGGGCGCTCCTGGAAAGGAAAGACCTTCTGTAATATGCCATCAGCCTTTTGGAATCCTTCGAAAGACAGCAAGAAAAGAACTGGAAAAAGTCCAAGCACTTCACTGCTCCCGGAGATATACGAGAACTGGCGGTCAAGGCAAGACAGTATGTTTCCTTAGGAAATCAGACCGGTGAAGGATGGTTTTTAACCGGAGAAATGCTGGAGCTGATTGACGAGGGTGTGGACAATATTGTTTGTACTCAGCCCTTTGGCTGCCTCCCAACCACATCGTAGGTGAGGTGTAATCAAGGAATTAAAGCGTCATAACCTCGGTGCCAATATTGTTGCGTGGACTATGATGCAGGGAGCTTTCCCGAGGTAAAATCAGCTGAACAGAATCAAGCTGATGCTGACGGTGGCGCAGAATAAAATCAGAGAGCAGGCGTAATCCCTACCTTCCATAATAATGTTACTTTTCCTCTCTAAGCAGTTTAAATTAGGGCACGTCTCGCTAATCTCGCGCTCGGCAGAGATACTAACTGACAAACTGCGTTTCTCTTGTTTTCGCAAGTACCCACGGGCTCAGATTGCCCTTTATTTCAAGATGGCATGGAAGGAAATAACAAGCTTTTATGCAGAACTATAAAATCAGGTGAGTGTGTTGTTCACACTATCTGATTTTTGTTATAATGAACTGCATATTTACATTGTTGAGCTTATAAGAATGATAAATTAGGAGGGTTTGATGGATATTGCGAAAAAGATTGATCATACTATGTTAAAGCCGGAGGCGGGGAAGGATGTGGTAGTCCGCTATTGTCAAGAGGCTAGAGAGCATGGCTTCGCCTCTGTTTGCGTAAACAGCGTTTATGTTCCATTAGTGAAGAAAACTGTGAGCAGTGATGTCAAAGTTTGTTCCGTGGTCGGATTTCCTTTGAGCAATGTCCACAAGAGCTAAAGCCTTTGAAGCCAAATGTGCTGTAGAAGACGGAGCTGATGAAATTGATATGGTGCTTCCTATCGGTGCTTTAAAGGATGGGGATTTTCAAGCCGTGGAGAATGATATCCGTGCCGTTGTAGAGGCTTCTGCCCCTGCACTTGTAAAGGTCATTCTTGAAACCTGCTTATTGACAAAAGAGGAAATAAAAAGCCTGCCGGCTTTTCGGAGCAGGCAGGAGCAGCTTTTTGAAAACCTCCACCGGATTTTTTCCACCGGAGGACCACCCTGGAGGATATTCAGTTGATGAAGGTATCCGTTTCTCCCAAAAATGCAGATTAAAGCCAGCAGCGGAATACGAACCAAAGGTATTTGCGGAAGAATTGTTGGAAGCTGGTGCAGACCGTATTGGTGCGGAAACGGAATGATTCTTCTTTAAACGAATAATGGAACATAGTAATTTAAAGCTTAGCTTTTATTAGTGTGAGGCTTAAAATAAGGGCAATCTGAGCCCGTTTGTACTTAGTGAAAGCAAGTGAAACGCAGACAGAACTTAATACAATCAGAAAGAACCTAAAAATATTTTTCCTAAAATCAAAAACGATACTCTGATTCTTCTCTTAAAAGAATCAGAGAGAGGATCAGTATCGTTTTTACCATTATATTTTCTTATGTATCCGGACATCACTGTATGTTCACTCTGATTTTATTACTCGAAATATTATTAAACTTATATGTAACAAGGGCATCTTTGGCTTTTTATACCTATGCCGATTTTTCCATCACGGGGATATATCATAGAAGTAAAATTATATTTCCTTCAAAAAGATAAACTTCCAAAAACATTTCCATCTTTTAATAATATCAAAAATTTATATCAAGATTTTTCCTGTATATCAGCCTTATATATTCTTATACCGCTCTTTATATGCTCATCAGCCTCACTGAAATCATGATGATATTCCCAAATAAAAATCAAGCTTTTATAATGATTTTTATTTTTCTTCACTATCAAAAATTATAAAATTAAGCTCCGTGCTGTTTTTATCTCTTTTTATATTTCCCTGTATATAAATATAATCACATTTTCATCCAAAAGATTACATATAACTCTGTCGGATACTTTTGCTTTTATGGCTGTATTCAATGCTTTTCTCTTCTAAATCCTGCCTGTATGGCTGCATTTTCAGATTATTACCGTCCATATCGATAAGCCTTGGGTACGACATAATACCACGATATCCGTTTTTCCGCAGAAGGACCGTGATCCTTTATCCAGGGCATCCATTCCCATCCTCCTATCCAAGCCATTGAAACTGCTCGGTCAAACTTATCTTTATAGACCTGTGATGCATAATAATGCGGCCCAAAAATCCAGTGTTTTGGTGCAATCATGATAAAAGATACAGTTTTTAAAATTTATATCTCCTACCATATATATTGTCGGTAAAAATCCAGTGCGATTCATAGGAGAAGCTGTGATAACCCATTTACCGTCTATTTCAAAAATATCCGGACATTCAAACATTGTCCCCTCTCCGTCTTTTGCCTCATACAGTATTCCGCTATATGTCCAGTTAAATAAGTCTTTTGAATGAAACAAATATATTCTTCCATGACTTTTTAAATCACAAGCCGCACCGTCCGGAACCTCCCACAACCATTTTGCCAATATCCGTCATAAAAATATTACCTTAGGATCACGAAAATCAATACCTATTGATTCAATAACGAGTCATGCTTTGTAAAATTATAGCCGTCATTTGAATATGCCATGCACTGCCTTTGTAAAACCACACCATCCACCAATGCCACAGCCGTATAAAAAGCATATATTTTATTGTCAGAAACCACTACAGAACCGGAAAAACATCCTCCTTTATCATAATCTTCATATACCTCATCAGGAATCAAAACAGGTGGACATTCATCCCAATGTTATCAAATCATTGCTTGTAGCATGCCCCCAATGCATTTTATCCCAGTATTACTGTATGGATTGCATTGAAAATATAAATGATATTTTCCCTGAAACCATACCAGACCGTTAGGGATCGTTTATCCAGCCTTTTTAGGGCAAAATGATTTTTAGGTCTGAAAATACATTCTATTTATACTCATGATTTCACCGCTCTCAAAGTCATACCTGCCGTCATTTTTATTCAATCCAAAAATAAATAAGTAGTGTAGAATACTGACATTGATATGGCTGCATATGTGGCGCCCCAGTCTTTTTAAAACCTCTCAGTCTATAAAATCTGTAAGACCTATTGATATTGTTTTTAGTTCCGTACTGTTTATAAATAGAAGGCTGAGAAGTATAATCATTCCATACTGTAATAAAATTCATTGCAAGCACTGTCATTATAGTATTTAAAGACAGTGGGAATAATTATTTTTGTATATATACCGTAAATATTTGCTCCGTCTATAACAGCCCTTCTATAATCTCTATCGGAATAAAGAATAAAATTCACAAACAGCATTATTGATACCGGAGGCTGAAATGCCAAAAGCGGCAATATAACGCTGATTCTTGTGTTTATAGTGCCCACTCTTGCAAACATTGTAAACAGTGGAATCAATGTAACCGCACTAAGGAATGGTAAGACCTATGAGAAAATATCTGTATATATTTTTCTTCCCATAAAGTTCATTTTAGCAATGGCAAATGATGCCATTGAACTTATTAAAACTATAAATGCCAGTGATATTACAGAAATTATCGCACTGTTTTTCATATAGGTAATAATATTGTCTCTCGGTAAATATTTTAATAAAGTTTTTCCATTGTAAAGCTTTTTGGAAAAACCGAAAGGCTGTGTCAAAAGCTCAATATTAGGTCTAAATCCCACTATAATCAGCCAAATAATGATATCCTGAATTATTAAAAATAAAATCATAACGACCAATATGTGACTTTTCTAATACTTCTTTTTCATATATCCTCCTATCTTTTTCACTGTCCATGTATTTGCTGATTAATAAAACTCCCAATATGCTCAGTATTACAATTACCACAGCAGTGCACTGCCATATCATAATCCTGCTTGTAAATGCCTTCTTATCATATATGTTGCAAGTATTTCAGATCTGTGATTCAGTCTGCCCTTTGTCATATTCATAGGTGCAGCAAATCTCTTAAAAGCTCCTACAAGGCTTAATATACATGAGAGCATAATTACATTTGCTATTGCAGGTATTCTTATTTTTACAAGAATCTGCAATTCTCCTTCTGTCTATTCTTGCAGCCTCAATATATCAGGAGATACTGAAACCAATGCGGAATAAAAATAATCATATAAATACCCATATACTGCCATCCCTCTACGGATGCAACCAGCAGGCAAAACGGTTTTATATTCAGCTTAGAAAGGTAATAGGTTCCATCCCCAATAATTTTTCTGAATATATTAAAAAGTCCAAGAGGCTCATACGAATAAAATCCTGTAAATAATTGTGATATGGCATAACAGTTATAACGGAGGGTATATAATATACTGTCTGTATAAACCCTCTTCCCTTTTTAAATATGTAAGCAAAACAGCTTATAATAAAAACCAAAAGCCAAGTCTGCAATACCATTACAATAATAATGTAAATGATATTATTCAAAATGCCTGCCTGAATACTTCGTCTACCAAGCAGCTTTACATAATTACTTAATCCTACAAAAGTGCCTATACCGTTCCATTCAAGAGCGCTATAGTAAATCGAAAACCAGTATAGGTATCATAACTATAATAGAATAAAACAATAAATGCGGTAGCTAAAAATATGGCAATTGCTTTTTATCTCTAAAATCTTCATAAAATCACCGATATTCCAATGTATGCGATTTGGGGCAAAATATATTTGCCCTTTAAAATATACTTTTTTATTTATTTGCTTTTTAGAGATTCATCTACAGCTTTTACAAATCATCAGGAGTTTCCTCCCATGCAAAGCCCCGGAAGATTATCATTGATTGTTGCTATTACATCCTCACTTAATACCACATCCCAAGGTCTTGCGGCAGTGGAACCCTATATTATTTGTATCCTTCATTACCTTTAAGAATAAAGGATCAAAGCTGTTATTATCTCCCATTTCAACCTTTTGCAGTGCAAGATGCTCATGAGCAAAGTAAGCAGGACTGTAGTTTTTAACTATAAATGTCAGATAATCTTTATACTCATCATCAAAAACCTTAGGATTTACCGAAAGACCCTATACCGCCAAATGCCCAGTAATCATTTGGCTCCGTCTTTGCATCCTTTTATGTAGGCATATAAAAATAGCTCTACATTCAAGCCCTCAGGTCTGTTTTTATCAGTGAAATAATTTAATTCCCATGTACCTGTAGGATACATTGCACACTCTTCCGCTTAAGAAAAAGATTTAATCCTGTAGCTACATCAGTTGTGGAAAATCCGGTTGAAAAATATTTTCCTATCTCTGACATAAATGTTGCAGCCTTCATACCCGCATCATCCGACATCTTTGCCTCTCCTGATGAGAGCTGATTTAAATATTCATTTCCCGACAGTCTGAAGGGATATGTTGCGAGCAGACGAAGTAGTACCAGCTCGTCCTCCACCTATTCCAAATGCTGTATAACCTTTTTCCTTTAATACCTTGCATGCCTCTAAAAGTTCATCCAATGTCTTTGGTGCCCTCAATACCTGTATCCTAAACATATCAACATTGTACCAAATCATCTCGGTAGAAAAATCTCAAGAGGCAAAGTATATATTTTCCTTCGGCAGTTCTTCCATAATTTAATGCCAGTGGAATATAATGATCTTTTTCACCTCATCTCCTCAAGAAAAAGCATCCATATCTGTAAGCTCATTCTGCTCCCCAAGCTCACTCGCATAAGGAGTTGCATCCAAATCAAACATATCCGGCATCTGACCGCCTGCAATCATTGTGCGAAGCTTTTGATCATAAGATGATCTGTCGGTACTGCTGTCGATAACAAGCTTTTATATTTCCACCCTGTTCATTATACTTATCTGTTATCTCCTGCAATGTAACCATGGTATCATCCGATGCCGATCTTGAAGAAAAATAATGTATCTCTTACATTACCATCCTTACTTGTCGCCTCTGATGAATTTGTTGTACTCCTGATTTTACTCCGCACAGCCTGTCAATACCATTCCTGCTATGAGGCATACTGTTACTATTTTTCTTATACATAATCTCCTCCTTTATTTTTGTTTCATACATATGAATATCACAAACCCTGATACTTCCGTCTTTTTACAAAAATCCCTCAATATTTTTCTTTCTGTAGAATAAGCTCATTGTCAATGCCACGGTATCATTTACATACAGACAAATTATACTGCCTCCACAAAAACTTTTATATTTACTTTATTTTCCTCCAAAGCTTTATAGTCAAAAAGGTCTTTCAAGTTCCACCATCAAAAAGGTTTATCCCTCATCCACATACTATTGATTGACTCTGCTTATACGCCTAGCTACATATCAGCTACTATTCTGTTATAAAAATGGTTTCAAATCTAAGATAATATCCGTTTGCAAAGTCCTTATCCTGCTCTTAAGCCTATGCCAAATGCCCTGCTACCTTCGTAAAAACTCTATAGTCGCCTCTATAAGACAAGTTTTCTTTCATTCCTTCAATTACATATACCTTTTTCTCCCTCATTATTTTTATTTCAACATCTTCAATATTATTTTGCAGTAATTTCTTTTTCAAAAATATTTATTAAACCGTTTGAAGGTTTTTTACCTTCAGTTTGCTGTCTTTGTCCTGCTTTATTTCATGTGCTATAAGATTTCCGCCCCATTCATATTGACCGAAATCACTGTCACCACGTTTGTAGGTACCCAGGCAAATGCCATCCCTACATCTTTTTGCTCAGCTGTTTTTAGCTGCATAAAATGCTCTGGCATCAAAGGTATCTCTATAGGAGCTGTCCAAGGTCCGCTTATTTTATCCGCCATCCTGTAATGTGTCACAAATTTTTCAGAGAAGGTGGAATAGATAAGATACCATTTATCCCCCATTTTAAATAAATCCGGACATTCATGTGTCATATATGATTGAGGATTGTAAAACGGCTGCATTGCCTTCCAATGAATCAAATCATATGATCTGCAAAGTCCCTACACAGCCTCCGTTTTTTTCTCGCTTGCCCCTTGTAATCTTGCGGCAAGAAGCATATCAAAAGCATTCTTCTTCTTCATTGTAAAAAACAAATGGATCACGCCAGTCAAATGGTTCATATATTAACTCATCCGCTCCGAATGTCAGTTCCGACAGTTTTTCCCAATGTATAAGGTCCTCACTTATTGCATGCGCAACATATTGTGAGGTCTTCCGTTTTCTGTGATATTTAGATTATAATTATTCTGTGCTGTATAAAACATATGGAATTTAGAGTCATTTCTCTATCACCGAACCTGTATAGCAAGCATAATCAGCATCATCGTACCCTCCTACCGGAAGCACTACTTTACAGTCCTTTATATTTACTCCGTCCCTCTGTGATTAAAAGATTCCAGCTTGCACGATATCCATACTCATCCTCTGTATTTCCCTTTCTCTCATCATGAAGGTAGAAAATATAAAACTTACCGTCATGCGCAAAGGAATGTGTATCCCCTACCCAGCCATCCCCAGGGTTTATAGAAAAATATTTTTCATATAGCTCATCTCCTATCCGCTATCGAATTATGTTTTTATACTATACTATTTAATAAAAAAATCCTATTCGCAAATGCTCCAAAGTTTTATAAATGATTATGCAAGTATGTATTTTTCTTGCATTTTTCATGCAAATATGATATTGTTTTTCATAGATTTTTCAAAGCATTATTTTTATTTTTCATTATTATTTTTCATAAAAAGGCGCTTATATGGTTACTATAAATGAAGTGGCAAAAGCGGCAGGCGTATCCATATCCACCATCTCCAGAGTTATAAACCAAAGCAATTCCGTATCACTTGCTACAAAAAACAAGGTTATGGAGGCAATAAGGGAACTGGGATATACTCCTAATATCTCCGCAAAAAAGTATAATAAAAAATCAAACAAACTTATCGGTGTGCTCTTTCCTGATATATCAAATAATGTTTTTGGCAGGATTTTGCAGGGTGTAAACAGTGTTGTAACTCCTCTTGGATATAATACGGTTATATGTGAAACAAATGGAGAACTTGAAAAAGAAATTCATTTTCTGGATGTTTTAAAAAACAAACAAGTAGAAGGTATTATCATGGCAAATGTCCACATACCTGAGGAACATATGCTTTGGATACATAGAAATAATAAGCCTGTAATCTATGTCTGTCAGGATATCCCGGATTTTGGCTTAAAGATTCCAATAAGCTCTGTAAATATGGATAATCAGCAGGCTATCTGTGATATGGTGCATTTTCTTTACAATATAGGGGCATAAAAATATCGCTTTTTATCGGAGGACTCGCTGCATGATTTATCCGCTGGAAAGAAAAAGATATGACAGCTATATGAAGGACTTAGGGAATGTTCATTAAATACATCACAAGATCTTATCAGCTTTCAAGAATCTTTTTACCATTGCTGACGGATATGCCGGTATGAATCAGATATATGAAAAATCCTCTATCCTTCCGACAGCTGTACTATGTGCCTGTGATAATATTGCAGTCGGTGCTATTGATTTTATGTATGATAATAATATACAAGTACCTGAGCATATCTCTGTAACATGGAGTTGATGACAGTATTTTGGCTACAGCTATAAGACCTTCTCTCACTACTATCCGACACGCCACTTTTGACACCGGAGTAAAAGCCGCACAGCTCTTGCTTGAATATTTTTCCTCGGAATCTTTTAAGGGAAGTTCCTTTAAAATGCCCTATCAACTTTTGCATGACAGAGTGTAAAGCATCTGTAAATAAGCTATAGATGAGCGAAACCTCATATCCTGCCTTTATAAACTCTTTTTTTCTGTCAAGGTTCATTATTAGTTGTTATTCAAGCTGTATACATAGCTTACTAATATTGAATAGGGTCTTATAGAACTCATCCTTATATGAGCAACTGCTACGAAGCTTGAGATGTCATATATCTTGCTGAACGAATTATTTTTGCAGCAATCTTTAGCAGTTTTAGCAGGACAGTATCAATGCGTTGTTTTCTATATTTGCGAGATAATACCAGTCGTCTAAACCAATTAAATATGTTATAAGCAAAGTGCATGTATTTGAAGTCTGTTGGCATTTACAATTCTCATCAAAAAGTACACTCTGTACGTAGACCAACTTCTCATAGAAGTTGCTTTGCAAAAGCAAAGTGAGCAGTGGTGAACAAAACCACTGCTCAGTCAAAGCGAGCTTAGCGGGAGCGTGCCCTATTTTAAGCCTACACTACATAAAAGCGCATAATATACTATATCCATTCACCGCTAAAGAAACTTCTCTGGCAGATCTCCGTCATAAAGGCGTGACCTGTTTTTATCATAGGATATTTCCAAATCTCCTCCTAGGAGATGCACTGTAGCCTTATCCTCTAATCTTCCCATCAAAATTCCCGCTACTACAGCTGCAGTAGCACCTGTTCCACAGGCTAAAGTCTCACCGGAACCTCTTTCGTACACTCTAAAGCTAATTTCCGTAGGGGAAAGCACCTGGATAAACTCTGCATTAACCTTATTGGGAAAACGAGGGTGCTCCTCAAAATCCTTACCGATTCTTTCTAAATCCAATTCTGAAATGGAGGAAACGGATAAGTTGGGGTTGTCTTCCAGGAAATATACCGCGTGGGGATTTCCTACATCAATCCCCACAAACTGAAGAGCCATGCCCCGTACCTCTATATCCTCAGGTAATTTCCCATCCAACTTGACCTCACCCATATCCACAGTAGCCTTTTCCATCTTTCCGTCTTTGACAAAGATTTCAATGTCTTTAATACCGGATTTCGTCTCCATGTGAAGCTGTCTTCTTTCCTTCTCCACAATACCGTGGTCGTAAATATACTTTTGCCACACAGCGAATTCCATTTTCACACATGGAGCCCTTCTGAACCGTCTGCATTAAACATATGCATATAGGCATCCGCCTTGTCGCTGAGGCTCAATAAGAATCAGTCCATCCCTCCAACACCGAAATGTCTATCCGCAATGCGCCTTGCCAGCTCTCCCGATTCTCCACCTTTTCTATAAAAAGCATTCACATAAACATAGTCATTACAGACCTTCCATTTTGGTGAATTTCATTATTGCTCCTTCTTTGAAAAAGTTTTCTGCATCATTCATAAGATACTCTTTTTATAAATTCAATTTGCTTATTGATAAATCCGGTACTTTTTCTCATTGTTATGGTTTAAATCTCTTTTTCCTGCCGTTGAAACTCATAAAATTTTTCCCTGCCCTTTTTAAACAGTATTGTCCGGGAAGGAAGCTGTACTCTCACATTCGCCTTGATACGTCATACTTTCCAATGTTTGCAGAAGACTCTTTCTTTGCTTCTACTCTTAACTTTGTGAGGATTCCCAGCAAAGTCCGTATCATATCTACTTCCTGACTGAGCCTCTTCTGATGAATCGGAACTTTCTTTTCTCCGAAGTAGTGGATTCTTCGGTAGCTCCGGTCTCTGCAGCAGCGGAATCCTAGAACAGCTCCGGTCTCTATACCGATTTTCTGTGTACTGTTTGCCTCACCTTTCTTTTCAGAACTTAGGCACTGCTCTTTCTTTTTTTCCACCAATGGAAATGCCTCATTTTCTTTTCCGTAGAGATATACCGGATAGGAAGTTCTAAATCCCCGGGGAAATTCTCCTGATCCCAATCTTTTCCCAAAAAGCATTATAGGATTTCTCCTCGGACAGAAGCGCCTTCTCCTGCTCTCGGGACTTGGAAGGAACAAAGATCTATTCAGCTTCCTCCAGTTCCGACAATTTCAGCTGAAAATCCTCTTCTCCCTTATAGCTGCGAATTTCTACCGTTCCTCCGTACTCGGGAAAGCTTTCGAAAGCTGTTCCGCTAAGGTCTTGCCCTTCTCATCTCCTTCCTGTAGGAGAATTCCCATTTTCCGGAAGGCTCATTATAAGCGAAAAAAATCCCAGGTCTACCGCCTGATCCTCCAGGCTTTTTCCAGAACAAAATGATTATTTCCCGGCTCCAGCTTCTTGCTGCTCTGACTCAGGTAGGGTATTTTTCCTCCACAGAGAATTTTTCCAAAAAATGCCTCCAGCTTTTTCACTGCCTTCTCCCAGCAACAGCTCTGCCTTAGCCTCTTTTAATGCTTGCTTTAATTCTTCTTCTTTTCCTTCTTCATAAATCAAGCTGTGCAGATTTACAGAAGCGTTGTACTCTCCGGCATTTTCCAGATAAGCCTCCAGCTCCTCAGCTTTAGTACTTCCCTTGTCCTCTATATAATACGCTTCTATAGGAGCTCTTTCCGCCACAGAGTTGCTGGTTTTCTCCTGCCCTCTTTGAGCCGGGCTTCCTTTTCTCATAAAAGGAAAAAGCACTACAAAGACGACACAAAGGAAAAAGAAGCAGCAGAAACAGTCGTCTTCTTTGAGCAGCCTTTTTGACAGCTTCCTTTTGCTTTCTTCTCGCTTTTCTTTCCTCTCGAAGTCTCTGCCGTTCTCTTTCCAGAGCCTCTTCCTCTTCCCTATCCTCAGCATCCCGTACTGCTCAAGCTCCCTGGGCTGTGCAGTAGCTTTATAGCTCTCCTGTTTAGCCTGCTCCATCGATTCTATAGCTTTAGGGCTTGCTCTGCTGATTCTTCTCATCCATTTCTTTTTGCCTCAGTACCGCCCTGCTGATTCTTCTCATCCATACGTCAAAGTCTCCTTTGCTCTTTTTGTACTACTTCTTCTTTTTTTCTCTGACTTTCTTTTTCTACCAGAATCTTAAATTCTTCCTCTGAAATCTGCAACTCTTTCCAGATTTTTCTTTCGTCTTTCTTTCCACTTCTTCTTTCTTTTCCGTTCATCATGAAGGTTTTTTGCTCCATACAAGCACCTCCTCCAAAGAGGAAAAATCCGAAGCCGGCTAAAATCGTAAAAGCCGCTGACGGTAACCGCTGCAACTGCTACCTTTTTCTTGGTTTCCTTATTATTTAAAAATGACCTGAATATTTTGATCTTTCCCAATATATCCGCTCCTACAACTTTTTCCATCCAGTAAGATCTGCACTTTTCCCAGGGCGGAAGCCGGAGCATCTTCTGCAATATCCGTGAAAAGCGTATTGTAATCCGTCCTGACTTTGCTCCTTTAGGAAGAGAAATCTTCACGGTATCCAGAAAATGAATCTTATTCTCCTCCGTGATTTTTCCGGCGGATACCAATTCCTTTCGTAAGGCCTCTAAAGCACCAGGGATGTTCCCTAAAGTTTGATTTTCCGTTTCGAAAAAGCCAAATCCAGTAGAGTCTTTGTATCCGTGTAGTGAGAAGGATTTTTGTCCTTCAAAACTACCGTAACCACCTTTCTTCCTGATCCTCCGCCAGGCTAATCAAGGTATTTCCCTGCAATCTGGGTATAACCGGTTTTTCCCGCTACCACTCGTTTTATCATAGAACTTTTGTGTTGGAGAGCATCATTTTATGCTCCATGTAAATCGTGTTTCCCTCCGGAAGACGCTTTTAAATTCCCTAAAGTATGACTCAGATTTTTTTCAATCTCCAAAAACTCCTTATTCTGAAAAGGCAGCCATACCCGATTAACGCCATATCCCTTGCGGTGGTATAGTGGTTTCTCATCCTGCAAAGCCGGAAGGATTCTGAAAATGAGTTCCTGTGCAACCAAGCTCCTTCGCCTTCTCATTCATCATTCTCGCAAAAGGCTTCCCGGAGCCTGCCACATGCTCTGCCAAGCATTTGCCGCCTCGTTTGCGGACTTGAGTAACAGGGGCATGCAAACAGTCATTTACCGTCAGAATATCCCCTCTTCAATCTGGGCATTGGAAGAGCCCCGATCACATTGTATACCGCATCGTGGGAAAAATGTCACCTTATCCTCTAGGGATGTGTGCTCCAAAACCACGAGCGCCGTCATCACCTTGGTAATACTGGCAGGGATATTCTCACATCTCCGTTTTTCATATAAAAACCGCCCCTGGTTTCCGCATCCACCACAATGGCGGACTCCGCAGTTAAGTCTGCTGTCGGCCAGCTGGCGCATTGCCACCACACTATGAAAGAATAAAAAAACAAAAAGAAAGGAGTAAAAAAATCCTCCCCCTGCTCTTTCCTTTTTTTTCCTTCATACTAAGCAAAATACTTTAAGTCCTTTCCCTCATTATCTCAAAGTCTATCCTTGCATCCTTGGTTTTCTCTAAAAAGCTCTTCCAAAGTTTTTCCTGATGGGCGTGGAAGGAAAGTCCTTGAGTATTCTCTACTCAATAGTTTTCCGGCTGAAAATCCATTCTTTTTTTAAACTGTTCTTCTAAAATTTGGACTCTGCTTTTCCCCCTCCGCTTATGCCAGAGCTTCTCCTCTTGTTCATAAGCCTGATAAAGGTGGGACAGGAAGCGATCTCCTAAAAAATATGGCAGCATCCTTTGATGGCTTTCAACGTAGTCCTTTGAAAAGAAAAGGACTGCTTCCATAATAGGGCATCCATCCGAAGAAAAAGGATATTGTTGCGATATAAAAGGGATCCTTCTCCTCCTCTTCATAACGCTCTTCAGGAAAATCCCTGCAGTAATCATAAAAATGAGAATAGAAAATATCTTGGAACCTGCTTCTCTCCAATGCTTCATCGGATTGGCTGTAAAAGATAAAAGTTGTAAATAAAGCTCCAAAATTCTGGATTGTGCCTCTTCCTCCTTCTCCAAAAACAATCCCGAAGGAAAGGAAAATCAAAAATGGAAAAGAAATCGCCGAAAGGACTCCTTTCCTTAGCAATTCCAGGGAAAAAGAAAAATTCTGCAGTTCCTCTGATAGCGTTTTAGTAAAGAACTAATCGGAACGGATGCATCCGTATTTCCTTCCACAGTAGCTACTTTCTAAAGACTGTGCTTCTTGATTCTCCCGCTCTTTAAAATAATCCCAAAAAGAAAGCCAAGGGACGAAATACTTCTTTATAGGGGAATCTTCCCTCATTTCCAAGGGAATCTCCCGAATCCGTTCTAAAAGCGCTATTTCTTCTTTCTCCCATGACTCCTCCATTATAACAAAAATCAGTCTGCTTCCTCTTACGAAAAAGAAAGAATTTCCTAATTTTTCTTTGTCTATATTTAAAAAATACGATATATCAGGGCCTAGGACAGCAAAGTCACTATACTGCAGCAGTAGGAGACAGCAAAGTCACATTCTTAAGCCTAAGAGTAAAAGAGCCAGCCATAAGAACAAAAGAACGATATCCACTCCCAAAGCCACATAGACCGGACGTCTTTCAATGAATTTTCCCTTTTCCACAGGTAAGGCAAAACGAAGGGAAATCAAAAGAAAATTCACGGAAAATAATGCCAATGCTCCTATCACTAAAGGCCCGTTTCCTTTTTCATAAAAGGAAATCCCGATACAGAAAAAGAAAAGGCAGAGAGAAACAAAGGAACTGATTATGGCTCCCAGGCTTCCCTTTGCCCATTTTTTTCGGATGTAGCTAAAACGCTTCTCTCCTTCCATTTTCTTCTCCTCCTTTCCCTTTGTATAAGTCGAAACAGAACATAACCAAGGGCAGTTCCCAAGGTATTCAGGATAATATCGTCCACATCACAGCTTCCGGCACGGAAGATAAGCTGAATCGCTTCCACCCCGAAGGATAAAAGATAGCCCGACATCACCGTATTATACCAATACATTCTACAACGCTTGGAAAAGCTGGGAAGCAGGAAGCCCAAAGGGCAAAAGCCGATGATATTTCCCAGTAAGTTTTCCAAAGCATGGGCAAAACCGATTTGTTTCCAATAAAAAAGAAAGCGGAAAATCTCCTTAAAAGGCTCCATATTATAGGAAAATTCCGCCCGATTCATAAAGCCTCTGCCCTTTAACTCGGAAAAAAACAAAACATAAAAGAGAAAAATCAGGTAAAGGCAGAAAAAGAATACCCCCAACCAACGATTTTTCGTCATTTCTTTTCTATGCATATCTCACACTATACGTCTGAATTCTCTTTTCCAAGAGTCTTTAGAACGTTAAATCCTCTTTTCTTTTTAGCAAGATGGCTCCATGTACAATGGATAGCACCCCGGTAACAATTCCCAAAGTAATCAATACAACACCTAAGGCAATGGAGGATCCTCCTACATTTCTCATGATTTTATAGATTCTTTCCAAGTCCTAGTCCTCTTTCTTTCTTTTTTTCAGCTGATAATAGGAGCTGGCTTCTTTTACCAAAAATCCCATTTTCTGATAAAGCTTCATGGTCGGGCTGTTTCGGGAATCTACCTGAAGAATCACCCTGGTATAGGGTCCCTTCTCTCCTTCTTCAAAGCAATCCCGAAGAATCGCCTCTCCCTTTCCCTGACCTCTATACCTATTTTCCACCATAAGTCCGTAAAGGTAAAGTGTTTTTCATTATAGGGAGAAAAATAAACCTCTCCGTAAGGATAAATTCTCTTTTCTCCCGGAAAAGCAATCCCTTCTTCCAGCTTCTTTTCCAAAAAATATTCTGTATACAAATAAGGAAAGTAAAGGGAAAATTCCTCCTCCCTTTCTCCCTTTCTTCATAAATCGAAAACGCACAGTTTCGAAAATCATCCATCAGACTTTCTTTACACTGGGTAAATAAGCCCTGCCCCTCATCTTGGGATGGACAAAGGCAAGACAAAGGAGCACATCCTTTCCTCCCTGCTGTTCTCCAAGCTTATAGCCCATAAGCAGTGCCAATATTCCCTCGGCAATTCCCGTTTCCTTCTCTCCCTCATTGCGAATGAGATAAAAGAAATCATAATCCAAATCAGTATCGTAGGGATGTTCTTCCTCTAAATTACAAAGAGAGGAGTGTCTTACAGTCCCTCTCCTCTTCTAAAGACAGAGTTCGTTGTAATTCGACTTCCATTCCTCTCTCCTGTTCTAACTCGTCAAAGTCAGTACTTTCCTTCTTTGAAGCACAAGGCTTCTAAGCCTATTGCATGACTTTCTCCGAGCTAATCCTTTTAGTCTTTAAAAACAATCTTATCCAATCCCCAGATATTCTTAGCGTACTCCTCAATGGTTCTGTCAGAGGAGAACTTTCCGGCATGGGCGGTATTTAAAATAGCCGCTCTTGCCCACCACTCTTCATCCTGGAACTTCTTCACTGCTTCTTCCTGTGCCTTCATATAAGCACGAAGGTCCTTTAAGATAAAGTAACGATCCGCTCTGTCGGATTCATTGGTATTTAACAGGGAATCATACAAAGGTCTGAACAATTCAGGATCCTCAGGACTGTAGAAGCCGTTTACCAGCTGCATCAGGACTCTGCGAATTTCCTGGTCGTTGTTGAAAAATGTCCATAGGATCGGTACTCGTTGTTATGCTCTAAAGCAATAACCTCGTCACTGCTCATACCGAAGATAAAGGCATTTTCCGCCCCAACTTCCTGTACGATTTCCACGTTCGCTCCATCCATAGTTCCCATGGTTAAAGCACCGTTTACCATAAGCTTCATGTTGGAGGTACCGGAAGCTTCCTTGGAAGCAGTGGAAATCTGCTCGGAGAAGTCCGCTGCAGGGATAATCACCTCTGCACTGGATACTTTATAATCCTCAATGAAGACTACCTTAATCTTATCCTGGATAGAAGGATCATTGTTGATGACCTCTGCCACGTTATTGATGAGCTTAATGGTCAGCTTTGCAGTCTTATAGCCTGCTGCCGCCTTGGCTCCGAAGATAAAGGTGTGGGGATAGAATTCCATCTCCGGATGATCTTTAATCTGGTTGTAAAGATACATCACGTGAAGGATATTCATCAGCTGTCTCTTATACTCGTGCAAACGCTTTACCATTACGTCAAAGATGGAATCCACATTTAACTTAATGCCGTTATGCTTCAGCACATACTTGGCAAGACGCTCCTTATTATGTCTCTTAATGGCCATAAACTCAGCCTGAGCCTGCTTATCATCCGCATAAACTGCCAGCTTCTCCAGCTTGGACAGGTCGGTAAGCCACTGATCTCCGATATGGGCGGTAATCCACTTTGCCAGCTCCGGATTGGCATGGTAAACCCATCTTCTGGGTAATACCGTTGGTCTTGTTGGAGAACTTCTCCGGATACATCTCGTAGAAGTCCTTTAATTCCTGCTTCTTTAAAGATTTCCGTATGAAGAGCCGCTACACCGTTTACCGCATGGCCGCCGATAATGGCAAGGTGTGCCATCTTCACCTGTCCGTCATAGATAATCGCCATCTTGGCAATCTTCTCCTCCGCCTGCTCAGGATACTTTGCCCGAACGGTTTCACAGAATCTGCGGTTAATCTCTTCCACAATCTGATAAATTCTGGGAAGAAGCTGGAGAACAGCTCAATGGGCCACTTTTCCAAAAGCCTCAGCCATAATGGTATGGTTGGTGTAAGCGCAGGTCTTTAAGGTAATCTCCCAGGACTCATCCCAGGTCAGATGATAATCATCCATTAATACCCGCATAAGCTCTGCCACGGCAACTGTGGGGTGGGTATCATTTAACTGGAAAGCCACCTTCTCATAGAGCTTCCGAACATCTCCGTTATGTCTCTTGGCATAGTCTGCTACCGCAGTCTGGACAGATGCGGAAATGAAGAAATACTGTTGGCGAAGACGAAGCTCCTTACCGGCATAGTGATTATCGTTAGGATACAGTACCTCTACGATATTTCTGGCCATGTTGGCAGACTCCACCGCCTTCTGGTAATTTCCCTTATCAAACTCGTCCAAACGGAAGGTATCGGTTGCCTTGGCATCCCATACTCTTAAAGTGTCTACCACATGGTTGTTGTAGCCCACCACCGGAGTATCATAGGGAATAGCCTCTACCGCCTGATAGCCCTTATGTACAAAGTGCAGTCTTCCGTCTTCCTCCTGTACAGTCTCTACCCAACCGCCGAAACGAACTTCCTTGGCAAGCTCCGCACGACGAATCTCGAAGGGGTTTCCGTCCTTTAACCAGTCATCCGCCACTTCCTTCTGGTATCCGTCTACAATCTGCTGCTTGAAGAAGCCGTACTTATAACGAATACCGCATCCGCAAGCCCAGTAGCCCAGGGTTGCCAAGCTATCCAGGAAGCAGGCCGCCAAACGACCAAGACCGCCGTTTCCTAAAGCCCAGTCCGGCTCCGCCTCTTCCAGTGCGGAAAGGTTTAAACCAAGCTCGTTAATCACATCTCGAATTTCCTCCTGAGATGTCAGGTTTAAAAATATTGTTGCCCAAAAGCTCTTCCCATTAAAAAAACTCCATGGAAAGATAATAGACTCTCTTACAATCCTCTTCCTCAGCCGCCTTCGTAGTACGAATCCAGTCATCAATAATCTGATTCTGTACCGCTGCCGCTACAGCATGAAAAGCTTCCTTCTCGTTTAGCTCTGTTAATTCTCGTCTGAAAAGCTTTCTGGCATTGTTTTCCACTTCTTTTTTAAACAGTGCTTTGTCAAACTTTTGCATCCTTCCTCCTTATACATCCCTTACTAATTCCTTTTTAGTAATATATAGTGATTTTTTTCCCGCCGAAGCGGGAAAAATGGTTTCACCGTTAATTTTTTTCTTTAGCATCTAAGCAAAAAAATTTTCAAAACCTCAGCTTTCCTTTGTCACTAAAGCAAAAGCATTTTTCGTCCCTTAGTTTTTTTCTTTACAGCTAAGCAAAGCTTCTCGCCGTTAATATCCCATTCCTTCTCATAGCCTTCACAGCAGTTGCAAAAGAAGCTCTGTAGCAAGAACAGTCTTGCATAACTCCTCTTTGTACTTATTCATTAAGCTCAGAAGGAAGTCATTATCCTCGGCATGAGAGGGTAATTTGATCCATAACCTCAAAGCCTGCTTCCTTACGCATGGTCTGCACCTTGGAAAATGATTTCACGGATATAGCCCTCTTCCTTCAGTTCCTCCGTCAGGTTGGTATCCAGCACTACGGTGTGCTAGCATCTTCCTCCGTAATAAAAGCCGTCCTTCTTTGTGGATTCAATTAACAAATCCTCCTTTGGCCAAAGGCAACTTCCGTGCCATCCTTTGTGGTAAAAGCGAATAGCTCCCTCTGCCAATGCCGTCATACCCGCCTTGCTGTCCAAGTCTTGTAAGAACTGGCGAATCTCATTCAAATGCTTTCCGTACTTCGGTCCCACAGTCTTTAACTGAGGGCTTAAAGATATACGCCGTAAAGTCGGACAAATCCTCCTTAAACTGCAGGGACTTTACATTTAACTCATCGGTAATGATATTCTCCCAATCCTTGGAAAGGGCCTGTCCTCCGGAAACATACATGGCGGAAAGAGGCTGTCTGTTCTTAACCTGAGCCTTCTCTCTTGCCGCTCTTCCCAAGCGAACCAAAGACAATACTTCCTCCATGCTTTCTTCCAGCTTGGGCTCAATCCACTCTTCATCCGCTACCGGATAGGCACAAAGATGAACGGAGGGCTTTGCATTCTTATCTACAGAGCAAACCAGGTTCTGATAGATAGACTCGGTAATGAAAGGCACAAGGGGTGCTGCCAACTTAACAAAAGTCACTAAAGCTTCATATAAGCAAAGGTAAGCATTAATCTTATCCTGCTCCATACCCTTAGCCCAGAAACGCTCTCTGGAACGACGTACATACCAGTTGGAAAGGTCTTCACAGAACTCCTGCAATGCGGCAGCCGCCTCAGGAATCTTAAACTGGGAAAGATTGGTATCCACGGTAAGAATCAAAGAATTCAGCTTACTGAATACCCATCTGTCCATAGGCGTAAGACTCTTCTTGTCCAAGGTATATTTTGTAGGATCGAAGTTATCAATGTTGGCATAAAGCACAAAGAAAGCATAGGTATTCCATAGTGTAGACAGGAACTTTCTCTGTCCCTCCACTACCGCCTGATCATGGAAACGGTTGGGTAACCATGGTGCAGAGTTGGTATAGAAGAACCAACGGATTGCATCCGCTCCGTGCTTTTCCAAGGCCTCCATGGGATCAACGGAATTACCCTTGGACTTGGACATCTTCTGTCCGTTTTCATCCTGTACATGGCCCAGCACCAAGACATTTTCAAAGGGAGCCTTATGGAACAAAATGGTGGACTCCGCCAATAAGGAATAGAACCATCCTCTGGTCTGGTCTACCGCTTCACAGATAAACTGTGCAGGGAACTGAGCCTCGAAAAGCTCCTTATTCTCGAAGGGATAATGATGCTGGGCGTAGGGCATAGCACCGCTGTCAAACCAACAGTCAATAACCTCCGGAACTCTGGTCATTTCTCCGCCACACTTCGGACACTTACACTTTAAGTAGTCCACATAGGGGCTTATGAAGCTCAATATGCTCATAGCCTACATAGTCGGAGGAATAGCCCTTATCTCCCTCAGCCTTTAATTTTGACAAGACCTCCTGATAATTATCGGCTCTTTCCGATAATTCTTTAATGGAACCGATGGCTTCCTGTTCTCCACAGTCTTTACATTCCCAAATATTTAAGGGAGTTCCCCAGTAACGATCACGAGAAAGGCTCCAGTCCTGTACATTTTCAATCCAGTCGCCGAAACGTCCCTTACCGATAGACTCAGGAATCCAGTTTACGGTGTTGTTATTTGCAACCAGCTCATCCCGAACAGCGGTCATCTTGATAAACCAGCTTTCTCTTGCATAGTAAATCAGAGGAGTTCCGCAACGCCAGCAATGGGGATAGCTGTGTTCAAATTTCGGTGCGTCAAAAAGAAGTCCCCTCTTCTCCAGGTCCTTCAATACCTCCGGATCCGCACTGATGGCGCCTTCCGCCACTTCCTTCTCTGTGGGTTTACAACGCATACCGAAGAAAGGTGTCTCCGCTGTAAGCTTTCCTTCACTATCCACAAACTTTACAAGGGCTAAATCGTTTTCTCTACCGATTCTTCCGTCATCTTCACCGAAGGCAGGGGCAATATGTACGATACCGGTACCGTCATCTGCACTGACATAATAGTCGGAAACCACGATATGGGCCTTCTTGTGCTGTCTCTCCGCTTCCTTTTTCAGCTCCTTCGTAAAGAGGCTCATAGGAAAGTCCCACCAAGTCCTTACCCTTACAGGTTTCCAGGATAGAATAGGCTTCTTCTCCCTCCTTTGCCAAACCTGACAATACCGCATCCAGTCTTGCTACAGCCAGGATATAAAGATTACCGTCTGCAGCCTTTACCTTGGCATATTCCAAATCAGGGTGTACACAAAGTGCCACATTGGAGGGTAGGGTCCAGGGAGTTGTGGTCCAAGCCAGAAAATAACCCTCTTCTCCCTTGATTTTAAAGCGAACAACCGCAGAACGCTCCTTCACTTCCTTGTAACCTTGAGCTACCTCATGGGAGGAAAGGGGGTTCCGCAACAGGGGACAGTAGGGTACAACCTTAAAGCCCTTGTACAAGAGCTTCTTCTTCCAAATCTCCTTTAATGCCCACCACTCGGACTCGATAAAATCATCATGGTAGGTCACATAAGGATTATCCATATCCGCCCAGAAGCCAACCTTGTAGGAGAAGTCCTCCCACATTCCCTTGTACTTCCAGACATTCTTCTTACATAAATCAATAAAGGGACGCTACCCCGTAGGATTCAATCTGCTCTTTTCCGTTGATGCCGATTTCTTTCTCAATTTCCAGCTCTACAGGAAGGCCGTGGGTGTCCCATCCTGCCTTTCTGGGTACCATCTTCCCCTTCATGGCATGAAATCTTGGAATCATATCCTTAAAGGCTCTGGTTTCCACATGACCAATATGCGGTTTTCCGTTGGCCGTAGGAGGACCGTCATAGAAAACATAGGAGGCATTCTCCTTCTGCTCCAGGATGGACTTCTCGAAGATTTGTTCTTTTTTCCAGAACTCTTCGACCTCTCTCTCCCTTTCCACGAATTGCATATTGCTATCTACTTTTTTTAAACATGTAGTTCTCCTTCTTATTCCTTTAGTCGCCTTATTATAATGATTGGGGAAAAAAATAAAAGCAAGAAATTGTCCCTATTCTCCTCTGCTGTACTGAGCCAGCAATCTCTTCTTCATCTCATACAATTTATCGGATAAATCCACGTGTACAGCATGGGGATTGGTTAAACGTCTGCACTCCTCCCAAAGGCTTTCCTGTTCCCTTCTTGCAGTGGGCTTTGATTTCCTCTACAGAAGGGCAATTATACACCAACTTGCCGCCTAAGAAAAATAGGGTACAAGGAGCGGTCTCATCTCATAGCTTCCGCCCTTTAAGGTACTTTTTCTTCCAGGTATCAATGGGATCAAACAGTACCAAATCCTCTGCTTCGGAAAAATCTCTCCTCCTCCAGGGCAATATAATCTGCAAATACCTTTCCGCTGTCTTTTTCAATAATACGATAAATCTGCTTATTTCCCGGATTGGTAATCTTTTCGGAGTTCTCCGACAATTTAATCTTAGGAACCCATTTTCCGTCATCCGAATATGTAGCCGCAAGCTTATATACTCCGCCAAAGCTGGGCTGACTTTCCGAGGTAATCAGGTTGGTTCCCACACCCCAGCTGGTGATGCAGGCTCCCTGAGCCTTTAAGGATGCGATCAGATTCTCGTCCAAGTCGTTGGAGGCAGAGATAATCGCATCAGGATAGCCCGCCTCATCCAACATTTTCCTGGCCTTCTTGGAAAGGTAAGCCAAGTCTCCGGAATCTAAACGAATGCCGAAGCGCTTCAGGGTAATCCCTTCTTCCTTCATGGCATCATAGCAAAGAATGGCATTCTTTACGCCGCTCTTTAAGGTATCATAGGTATCTACCAGCAAAATACAATTATTGGGATAGAGTCTGGCGTAAGCCTTAAATGCCTCTAATTCTGTCGGGAAGGACATGATCCAGGAGTGAGCATGGGTTCCCAGGACAGGCATACCGAATTTCTGTCCCGCATAAACGTTGGAAGTACCGATGCATCCTGCAATGACCGCAGCTCTTGCACCGTATATTCCCGCATCCGGTCCCTGAGCCCTTCGTAAACCGAACTCCATTACCCCGTCTCCCTGAGCCGCATGCACCACCCTGTAAGCCTTTGTGGCAATGAGAGACTGGTGATTGACCAGATTTAAAATGGCAGTTTCCACCAACTGAGCCTCAATCACCGGAGCAATTACCTTGATTAAGGGTTCCTTAGGAAAGACTACTGTTCCTTCCGGAATGGCATAGATATCTCCGGTAAAAGTGAAAACCTCGAAGATATTCAATAAAAATCTTCATCAAAGGTTCCCAAACTCCGAAGATAATCAATATCTTCTTCACTAAAATTCAGATTGCGGATATATTCAACCACCTGCTCCAAACCGCAGCAAATGGCAAAGCCGTTTCCACAGGGATTCTTTCGATAAAACATATCGAAAATTACTTTTCCTTGTGCTTTCCACTTTTTAAATAGCCCTGCATCATGGTGAGCTCATAAAAGTCTGTCAGTAACGTAAAGTTTCTTTCCATCTTCTTTTCTCCTAACGATAGTCGACCTTGGGATACTGTTTTCTGATATAGAAATACATAATCCACAGGGAAAAGGCAGTAATCATCCAACTCACGGGATAACTGATGTATAAGGGGCGTAAGCCATGGAAGAATTCCATAGGAAAAAGTACCATGACATAAAACACACGACTCAAACAAATTCCCACCAAGCTGATAAACATCAGGTTGAATACTGCAGCCAAAACCGCGTAGCGCTCCCACCAAGGTATCCATCATGCCAAAAATCATATACGGGATAGACGATAATCTCCAAATCGTTTCCTTGGCGTATTGCAAAACCTCCCATCCTTCGTAAAAATCTCCCGCCAGGTTTCTTCCAAAGAAGAAAACAATTATGCCAGGTCAGAAGGGCAATGCTGAAATAGCAGGGTTAAGCTGCTTTTCAAAATACCGTTTAATCTACTGTATTTCTTCGCCCCAAGATTTTTGGCTGACAAAGGACATCTGCCCCTGGGATACGGAGTTCATGGAAATGTAAACAAAGCCTTCCAGATTGGCGGATATAGTGGCTGCCGCCATAGCCTGAGAGCCGAAGGTATTGATGGCGGATTGAATCAGTACATTGGAAATGGAGAAATAAAGGTTCCCTGTATCCCTGCCGGAAGTCCCTATGGAGACTATCTTTTTAATTTGTCTCTATGGATACGAAAAGCGGAGGGATGAAGGTGCAAAGCATCCTTTTCTCTTGCCAGTAAAATCACTAAAACCACAGCCGAAAAGAGCTGAGAAATGCTGGTGGCAATAGCTACTCCTGCAACCCCCATCTTCCACTGAATCACAAAGTTTAAATTGAGAGCCAGATTCAAAAAGGCCTGCCAGAATCTGCACATAGAGGGACGCCTTGTGTCTCCCACTGCTCGAAATACCGCTGCCAAAAAATCATACAGTACCATAAAGGGAATACCTAAGGAAAAGTAGCGAAGGTAAGTCTCTGCCTGAGGCGCCACTTCCTCCGGGGTATTCATCCCCCGGATAATCGCGGAAATCAGTAAATTTCCAATTAGCAGAAGCAAAAATCCTGAAAGCAAAGCCGTAGTGTAGGCTGTAGCCAACAGTTCCTCCACATCCTTTTCTCCGATCGGCTCCGATATACCGGGCAACAGCAACATTTACCCCCACCGACAGACCTAAAAAAAGGTTAACCAGCAGGTTTATAATCGGCCCCGAAGTGCCTACAGCCGCCATTGCCACAGCTCCCACATATTTTCCCACAACAAAGACATCCGCCGCATTGAAAAGCAGCTGTAAAATCCCCGTAAACATCAGAGGAAAACAAAATTGAAGCATTTTAGGAAGAATTGCCCCCTGTGGTCATATCCAATTCGTAGCTCTTTTTCACTTTTCCTCCCTTCCGATTCTATTCGACATTCCCTTTCGATTCTATTCGCTTTTCACTTTCGAAGCTATTCCGCTTTTTCCTTTTCGAAGCTATTCAGCTTTTCCTTCCGAAGATCCATTTAAGAAAGAGAAAGTTCCTGTCCCAGACGATTCTTAAGCTCATCCGCATCCTCTCCCACGATAATCTGCACTTCATCTTTTCTGGGACGGATTAATCCGGGAAATCCCGCCTCCCGAATGCAGGATTCCTTCACCAAATCATAGTCTTTAATGCCTACCTTCAGCCTTCTGTTCTCACTTCGTAAAGACTGAATATTTTCTTTTCCTCCCTAAGCCTTCCAAAAGAGGCGGAAGCAGGGTGGAAAGATTCTTCGCTTCCAAGCGAACATGGTATTTGTCTTTCTCATCAATATGATATTCCAGTGCCTTTTTATGCCTTCTTTTTCTCAAGAAACGCAGAAGGAGAAATAGAAGAAAAAGGAAAAGAATCAGCCCTCCGATACAGGCATACAGCAGTGGGGGCTGAAGGACTTGTTCTATGGAAAAGCCGGAAGGAGCTTCCGCCACTTCCGTAGCGCTCAGAATATAAAAAAAGGGCATTAGCCAATCAAACATTGTCGTTCCTTTTCCGGGAGAAGCTTCTCCTCTAAATACTGTCTGTTTCTTCTTGTACCTTATATTTCTGCAGCTCTTCCACATATTTTTTGCCAAGCTCGGAAAGATGCATCTTCTTATTTTTTATATAGCCGATTCGCATGGTTTCTTCTGTATCCAAAGGAATCGCAATATACTCCGGTCCGTTTAATTCCTGACAAATAATACCGGAACAGAGCGTATATCCATTTAAGCCCACCATAAGATTTAAAAATCGTAGCTCGATCATTTGACCTTAATGAACTTCTTGTAATCATAGGTACTTAAAACTTCTTCTGCAAAATAGAAGGAATTTCTCTCCCCCTGATCAAAGGTACAACAGGGATAATCCATCAAATCCTCCATGGAAATGAGCTTTTTCTTTGCCAAAGGATTGGATTTCGCCATGAAAACATATATTTTGCAAGAAAAGAGGGGTACAAATTCCAAGTCTCCCTCTCGTAAAATCTTTCCAATGACATTTTCATTGAAGTCATTTTCATAGATAATGCCCAGTTCACTGATTTGCTTACGGACATTTTCAATAACATCAATGGTTCTGCCTTCAAAAACGGAAAACTCATAGACATTGTTTTCCTCATACTGTCGAAGCAGTCGAATAAAGGCCTCCACCGCAAAGGTATAGTGTTGCATGGAAACGCTGAATTTCTTTTTCTGAGGTCCTCCGGAAAGATATTTATCTTCCATTAACTGGTACTGTTCCGAAACCTGTCTGGCATAGCCCAGAAATTCCTCTCCTTCAGGCGTGGCGATAATTCCCCGGTTGGACCTGGTAAAGATTTCTATCCCGATTTCTCTTTCCACCGCCTTGATGGTAGCGCTTAAGCTGGGCTGGGTTAGGTACAGCTGCTTCGCCGCCTCGTTCATGGAACCGTAATCGGCTACCGCAATGACTTGACGAAGCTGTTGTAAGGTCATTCCACGCCTCCTGCCACGTAGGTAATATAACCTGCGGGATCGATAAACACTCTTTCTCCCGCAACACCCCGAATCATCATAAGATCCATGACAGAAATCATCTTCTTTTCACTCCCGCTGTTATATTCAATCACGGCATTTTTATGAAAGGCCGCATCCCCGGCATATAGAAGTTCTCCCGACTTTCTATCGTACAAACTCATTTTTCTTGAAAAATCACAAAGGGATATCCGTTCCCTTCTTCCAGACTTAACTGGTTGGGGCTGTCAAAGAAAGCCTTGGCGTCCGGATGCTCCATCAAAACGGAGATATATTTCGCGGTTTTCTCATTTAACTCCTGCATGGGCTTTCCCTTCCTTAGAAGAGAGCCGTTTTCCGAAGTCTTTCTCTGATCCGGTGTTTCTGCGGAAATGAGAGCCGCTCCATCTTCTCCCAGATAAAAATTGCCCACGTACTGCTTTTCCGCCATAGCTCCGTCACTGTTCAGAAAATACCATTTCCCGTTCCAGCTGACCCAGCCGGTCTGCATTTTACTGTTTAAGCAAAAATACCAACGTCCATCCGTGGAAGACTGTACCCAGCCGGTATAGCTTTCTTTATTGTCCGAAGAATAATAGTACCAATTCTGTCCTTCCTGCTCCCATCTTCCCTCTGCATGGGAAATTCCTGTTCCCATGAGAAAGAACAGAAAAAGAAATGCCATTCCCGACAAAAAACGTCTGCAAAAATTCTTTTGATATCCCTTTTGTACTCTCATTCTATCCTCCTTTGCATAACTATTTGCCTAGTATAGCATAATTTTTTCCATTGTAATACCCACCGTAGTTTTTCCTAGATTCTGCTTAGGATTTTCTATTGTATACCCCATTTCTTTTTGCTACTATGAAAAAAACGCAGATTGCAAGGAGGGACTCCCATGTTTCGGATTGAAAAGGTAAAGGATTACTCGGTTCTCAGCAAAAAAGCCGCCATGCTGATTGCGGCGGAAATCACCCAAAGAGAGCACCCGGTTTTGGGCTTAGCCACAGGCTCCACTCCCATCGGTGCCTATCAGGTTTTAAGAGAATTATATCAGGAGGGACGTCTGGATTTTTCTGCAGTACGTACCGTGAACCTGGATGAATACAGAGGTCTTGCTCCGGAGGACAGCCACAGCTACCGCTATTTTATGAATCAAGAGCTGTTTCAGCACGTGAATATTCCTATGGAAAACACTGCCGTTCCCAACGGTCTTCTGGAAGACGCGAATAAGGCTTGCCTTGAGTATGAAGCTCTGATTCGTAAATTAGGAGGAATCCATTTACAGATTCTGGGACTTGGACATGATGGGCATATCGGATTTAATGAGCCAAGTGATTCTTTCCCAAGGGAAACCCACTGTGTACAGCTTGCCGAAGAAACCATCGAAGCCAATCAGCGCTTCTTCTCGTCTAAAGAAGAAGTTCCCAAAGAGGCCTACACCATGGGAATCGGCACCATTATGAAAGCCAAAAAAATTCTCTTAATGGTTTCCGGAAAGGATAAGGCGGATATTTTACAGAGAGTCTTAGAAGGACCGGTTACCCCCTCTGTCCCCGCTTCCATTCTACAATTCCATCCCCATGTTACCGTACTTGCGGATGAAGCCGCTTTAAGTAAATGTAAGCTGTAGAGATTCATAGGGCAAAGTTTCATCTTCAATATACGATGGGGCTGTGAAAAATCATAAAAGAATTTTTCTTTCTTTATTATTTTTGCTTTTTACAGTTCCATCATTTTCTTTCTAAAGAAAAGAGCCGAAAAAAACGGAAAGAACTATGCCTGCTATAGAAGCTATTCTTTCTGTTTTTCGACTCTTTTTAGATAGAAAAATTCGATTTATTTTGTCAGGTTACAAAAAAATAGTTTTTTTGCTTTTTATGTCTTCTTTTTATGCCATAAATTTTTCCTCCCTCCGATGTCTTCTATATATCCAGGTTTTTCACCATAGTTACCAAACAGAATGTCTTAAGAAGAACTCTCGGCAGAAGCTATAGAGGATGCATTAGGGCTCCGACTTGACAGATGCCTCCGCTGAAGTCCCCATTGCCGGGATTGGCCCTATCGGAGACACTTCTGTTGAACTCTCCCAGATGATTCGGAAGGTGGCTGAAGGGTAACTCCGGAAACAGACTCAGGTGCCTTTTAAGCTGTTGTCCTCTCCCCTGTAATCCGAAAGGAGAGGAAGATCTCCTGCTTATAAAAACTCGGCATAATCTTTATATCCGTACAAATACAGAAATCATCCTCCCCAAGTGGAAAGGCTATGGGATGAACAACTCCCTTTCCAATGCCGTCCTCCGGCTTTACCAGTGCTTTTCCGTCCTGATCCATAAGCAAATCCTGATATTCTATTCCATTAAAATACTGAATATTTTGTAAGCTTCCATCCTTCAGTTTTAAAGGCGCATGGATTTCAAAAAAAGCAGGAATAGCCTGTTGTGACCGAGCACCGGGGCATCTTCTTTTCCGACTAAGAAAAATAATTTCCCCAAATACTGTACGGATATGCCGGAAAGATCGATATATTCCTCTGCTGTTCCCCAATCATCTCCTTCCGTAAAGAATCCATAAACGCTTCCTGTAGAAGTCTTAATGTGTCTCCGGGAATATCTTTTCCACTGGTCCAGTAGGCATTTGCCTTGGGAACTTCATATTCCTTCTCTGTTTCTAAAAAATAGATATGCTCTTTCTCCGCTTTTCTCGTTAATTCCTGATAAAAAGTAACTTTTGATTTTATCCCCGGAGGCAAGGCCTTCTCTTTTACTGATATTCACATCGCTAAGCTCCATCCAGGCGGGAGCATCCTTTAAGCTCAGCTCTACTCTAATCTGTGGAGAATTTCCCGTAAATTGAATATCCAGAAAATCAAAGGGATTCACCGCTGTCCGTTCATAAAGCCCCTTAACCACCAGATCCTTATCCTCCCAAAGCAGCTTCACGTTATAGCTTTTCTCAATCCAGGATAAATCCTCTTTACAGCTTAAGAAACATGTTCTCCATTTTCCAATTGACTCTCCTCGGAAAGCTCCGGAAGCTGCATTACCGCATACTCCACTTCACTCAATATAATCTCTTTCTCCGCCTCTTTCAGAAAAAGATTGGTCATCATTCCGAAGATTCCTCTGCTTCTCTTACTGTATCTTCCTTTTCTCTTGATTTTCCCAAGATAATTTTTTCAAAATCTTCTTTCTGAAAGATAAGCTTCCCCTCTCCCAGACCATCTTCACCGGTAAATTCCACCTGATAGAACTTATCCAGCGGAATCTTCACCGGCCGGTTATTGTAAGCACCAAGTGCTGTAATGCCAATAAGGAAAAGAGCTCCTATACAGGCAAGAACAATACAGTTTCTTTTCATTTTTTTGGAAACGTTAAATGAAGGTTTTTTCATTGGGGAAGGCATATCCCGCTCCTTTCTCAGCAAATGCTGTAGCGCCCTCCCTGGCATGAATCTCCTAGACTTTAATATGATTTTGGATTGTAAAAATGAGATCTTAAACTTATGGAGATAATAGAATAGATAGAAATAGCTTTTTATCCTACGCACATTTTTTTCGGCCACTGCGTTTTCTTCCATATTTCGTTCATGGTTTCACTATAGCACAAAGCATTAATTTTGTCTTTTTAATAAATTAATAGTAGTATATTGTAAATTTATTAGATATTTTTGTATTAAATTGATTTTTATAGAAGAACAAGAAAAAGCACCACGATTCGTGATGCTTTTTCGCAGAGCTACAAGGATTCGAACCTTGAAATGACGGAGTCAGAGTCCGTTGCCTTACCGTTTGGCGATAGCCCTAAAATCTTCTGTTTTCTTAAAAAAATGAATAAAAATCAGCGACTCGATTATCATACAGAGTTTTTTTATTTTTCTTGTCAAGAGATTTTTTTATTCTTATTAGATTTTCTTCATAAAACAAAAATTTTGTTTTCAAAACTCAAATGTGTTTCATAGCATTTACGATTTCTCTAAAAATCTAATATTTTTGACTATCTATTTTTTTCTTTATATGCCTATAATCAAACAAGCTGTATCAATGAATTTAAGGAGTAGTACAAAATGAAACTCTTTCGTTTAAATTATTTTCAGAAAAATCATCCTGGGTTTTGCCTCGTTGATTCTATTGGGAGCAATTCTGCTGATGTTGCCGATCTCCAGTAATGATGGCGTTTATACCCCCTTTCTAAATGCACTCTTCACTTCCACCTCCGCTTCCTGTGTTACCGGTTTAATTGTATACGATACCGCCACGCACTGGTCTTTCTTCGGGCAAGCAGTCATTCTTTTCTTGATTCAAATTGGTGGGCTTGGTGTGGTGGTAGTGGTAACCTCCGTCATCCTTTTTCTTCGGAAAAATCGGATATTCTCAAAAGAAACACTCTGGCTAATTCCATTTCTGTAAAGCTCTCAGGGCGGAATCATGAAAATGTTGGTTTTTCTTCTGAAATGGACCGGAATTATAGAGTTATTCTTTGCTATCCTTCTTGCGACACAATTTATTCCCGAGTTCGGACTTCGGAGAGGACTTTGGTATAGTGTTTTCCACTCCGTATCCGCTTTTTGTAATGCCGGTTTCGATTTGATGGGCGTTAAAGAACCCTTTTTCTTCTCTCACGGATTACGTAGGAAAACCCTGTGGTGAACATCAGCATTATGAGCCTGATTCTTCTTGGAGGCTTAGGCTTTATGACTTGGCAGGATATTGCAAAAAAATAAATGGAATTTTTCATCGCTTTCGTCTACAAAAGCAAAAATCATTCTCTCTACTACAGTATTTATTATTCTTCTTCCTGCATTATTTTACTTTTTTGTTGAGTTCCGAGGGCTGCCCATAAAAAGTCGGGTTTTTGCTTCATTATTTACAGCAGTCACTCCACGTACCGCAGGCTTTAATACCGTGGATTTTTCAAAATTTTCCGATAGCGGAATCTTTTTGCAAACCTTGCTAATGCTGGTAGGGGCTGCGCCGGGAAGTACGGGAGGCGGTATGAAAGTCACCACAATGACTGTTTTACTTCTAACCTCCATTGCTATTTTTAGAAACAATTCCCGTACAGAAGCCTTTGGAAGGACTATTTCCAGAGAAGTCATTCGAAATGCTACGACAATCGCTTTCATGTATATTAGTTTATGTATTCTCTCCGGAATGTTTATCAGTCTCCATGATAAATTACCGCTACTGGCCACCAGCTTTGAAGCTGCCAGTGCTATTGCCACTGTGGGGCTTACACTGGGAATCACCCCAAATCTTAGTCCCATTTCTCATATGGTTCTCATTTTTCTAATGTACACCGGAAGAGTTGGCGGACTTTGTTTGATTTATGCCGTCTTTCCTAATGCTAACCAAAACAAGGGAAGACTTGTTGAAGAAAAATGTAATTGTCGGATAAAGGAGAAAGTATGAAACAAATTTTAATTATCGGTCTAGGTCGTTTCGGTTTACATGTCGCAAAAAAGCTAAATGAAATGCATACGCAGGTTCTCGGAGTAGACAGCAGTGAGGAAAGAGTAAAAGCAGCTCTCCCCTACGTTACCAATGCGGAAATTGGAGACGCAGGAAATCAGGAATTCTTAAAATCTCTGGGTATCTCCAATTTTGACGTCTGTATTGTAGCCATCGGAACCGACTTTTTAGCTTCTTTGGAAGTCACCTCCCATTTAAAGGAACTGGGTGCAAAAAGAGTAGTTTCCAGGGCTGCCAGAGATTTACAAGAAAAAAATTCTTACTTAGAAACGGAGCCGATGTGGTAGTTTATCCGGAAAAAAATTAGTCGGAAGCCTTACCGCTGTGCAGTGCAGTTCTGAGAATGTTTTGGATTACATTCAAGTCAGCAAAGATTTTGCCGTTTTTGAAATCGCCTTACCTGAGGATTGGATTGGTAAATCTATTGGAGAAATTGGAGTTCGAAATAAATTCAAAGTCAATATTATTGCTGTCAAATATAATGATGAAGTCAATGTTACTTTGGGACCGGACTACCAATTCCGAGAAGGAAAAGCCTTTTTATTATCGGCAAGGATAAGGATATCCAAAAAAATATTTTTCATACTTTAGGGTAGACTTTTTAAGCAAATAATCCTGCGACGATTACTATTCAATGCTGTATCATAGTATTCCATAGTCCACGAGGAATTTGCCTTCAGCACTGAGATATCGTACGCTTTGAGAGGATACTCCTGAAAAACGAGATATCGCACGCTTTTGCGAGCGATACTCGTTATGAATAAAAAAACATCCTCCATGTCAAATATCCGACTCAGAGGATGTTTTTTTCTTTATTTGCCGGCTTTTAAGTTCCCGGTGTATTATTTTTCTTCCGTCTCTAAAGATTTTTTTCTCCTAAGGGCCGCCCCTGGTCCTACTTCCACAGTTTCCTCCGTTTCCTTCTTTTCTTTTGTTTCCTTCGTCTCTTCTTCTGTGGATTTTTTCTCTTCCTTTGTTTCTTTTTTATTTTTTACAGTGCTCTCTTCTTCCGTTTCCGTCTTAGTTTCCTGTTTCTTTGTAGCCTCTGTCTGCTCCTCTTTTTTCTTTTTCTTACCCTTCTCCGCATTTTCAGCGGCCTTGGCTTTTCCGGCTTCCTTCTTTCTCACAGTTCCTCCGCCTGTACCTGCTTCCTCAGCATCTTCCATGGGAGAGCCAACTCCGGAAACTTTGGCGATATGGGCACTGATTTCCTGTACCTTGGCACTGGGGCTATAGTTCTCCACGCCGTAAAGATAGCTGTGTAATTCCGTTACATTGCTGGCCAGCGTTGCCGGAATTACCACATCCATTTTCTTAATCTTCATGGTGGTTCTGGCAAAGGGGAAGCCTCTGCTTTCTCCGATATGATAACGATCCACCTGGGTAACCAATGTGGTGATATCTCCCATATCCAGACTGGTGGAAAGCTCCGGTAAAACCATGGATGCTACCTGCATTAGCTTTACAGGACCTGCCTTTTTTGCCTTATCAAAGGCAAGGCCAAGAACCTTCCTCTGTCTTGCAGTACGGTTAAAATCCGTGTCCATTAGACGGAGTCTACCGTAGGCCACCGCCTGAATTCCGTCCAAATGATTCATCCCAGCATGCTCCAGATGCACGGAAGGAATTCCGGTGGACTGTACCGTTTCCGTGATAAAGGCATTGATATAGAAAAAAACTCCGCATCGAGAGCTCCAGATCCACGCCTCCAAGGGCGGAAATCCCCTTTGCTACCGCAGCCCAGTTAAAGCTGACATAATCATCAATCTTAATATCCAGATTTCTCTCTAAAGCTTCAACAGCCTGCTTGTGACCGCCCTTAAAATAAGCTTCATTAATCTTATGATAAGTTCCCTCTTCATCGATCTGCATATAGCTGTCTCTGAAAACGGAGCTTAATTTCACTTCTCCGGTTCGCTTATTGACGGAAGCCAGCATAATCACATCGGAAAGCGCACCGGCCTCCTTGTTGCCGTCTCTGGAATCCAAACCGAAAAACTGCCACCGTCCAATATTTCGAGCCAAAAATAGGGAGATATAAAACGCCAAAGGAGAAGGGCGAAAAATACAAGCAGTAAAAGAATGCCCAGCTTCTGAAAAACAGACTTCTTTTTCTTTCTTTTCCCTCTGTCTTGCCCTGCCCTTTCCGAAGCCGGATTTCTATTGCTTCTTCCGCCGTTCCCGGCGCTCAACGACTTTCGATTCTCCGCTCCGGAAGAACTTCTTCTCCTGTCGGAACGGCCGGTAGCTGTAGCAATATTTGCTCCCTGTCTTTGGGACTTTCTTCTTTTCAGACTTTGAGGTTCTTCCTCGATCATCATCCTAGTCCTCTCATAGTCCTCATCATAATCATCTTCATACTCGTCATCATATTCATCCTCATCATAATCGTCATACTCATCAGAATCATAATCCTCCTGATAACGATTTCGAGAGGGACGTCTATTTCTGCTGCTTTCTTCTCTTTCTCTGATAAATTCTCTACTGGGTGCAGTTCTTCTTTTTCTGTCTGCCATACGCTTCTCCCTGTCTTTCATAAGTATTCTGCCTGAAAAAGTATAACAAAGCTTTCTTCACAAAAAAGTGCTTTCATAATTCCTTAATATAAAGAGTTTTTATTTTCTACTATCGAAAATACCTCTAACGTTCCAAGCATGCAGAGATCATAGAATAGGCGTACTCCCAATAGGATAAAGGATTTATTATGTACACATTACACTGATAACAAAAGAGAAGGAGAATAATCTCCTCCTCGTTATCAGCAATAGCTACTATTCTTATGCTTTGGGGACCTGCTGCAAAGCTTCTTTCCTGCCTCAGAGCTCTCATACTTCTTAAAAGTTCTTTGCGAAAACGTCCTGCCAAGTCCTTTGCCTTCTCTTCCCACTGGCTTGCATCAGCGTATGTATCTCTTGGATCTAAAGATCTTTCGGATCTACACCGGGTAAAGCTACAGGTACTTCGAAAGTCGAAGTATGGAATCTTCTTGGTCTCAGCCTTAGCCACATCTCCGTTTAAGATGGCATCAATGATTCCACAGGGTATCCTTGATGGAAATTCTCTTTCCGGAACCGTTCCATCCGGTATTTACCAGATAAGCCTTTGCGCCGCTCTTCTCCATACGCTTAACCAGCTCTTCTGCATACTTTGTTGGAGGAAGCTCCAAGAAAGCCTGTCCGAAGCAAGCGGAGAAGGTTGGTGTAGGCTCTGTGATTCCTCTCTCTGTTCCGGCTAACTTTGCAGTAAATCCGGAAAGGAAGTAATACTGAGTCTGCTCCTCTGTCAGGATAGAGATAGGAGGCAGTACGCCGAAAGCATCTGCAGAAAGGAAAATAACATTTTCCGCTGCAGGTGCGAGGAAACAGGCTTTACAATATTGTCGATGTGCTGGATAGGATAGGACACACGAGTATTCTCGGTAACGCTCTTGTCCTTGAAATCAATCTTTCCATTCGCATCCATGGTAACATTTTCCAGCAATGCATCTCTGCGGATAGCCTTATAGATATCCGGCTCGGAATCCTTATCCAAATCGATGACCTTAGCATAACATCCGCCCTCGAAGTTGAAGATACCGTTGTCATCCCAACCGTGCTCGTCATCTCCGATTAAGAGTCTCTTGGGATCGGTGGAAAGGGTGGTCTTTCCTGTTCCGGAAAGTCCGAAGAAGATTGCAGTGTGCTTTCCGTTCAGATCCGTATTTGCGGAACAGTGCATAGAAGCAATACCTCTTTATGGGAAGGAAGTAGTTCATCATGGAGAACATACCCTTCTTCATCTCTCCGCCGTACCAGGTGTTTAAAAATAATCTGCTCTCTACTTGTGATGTTGAACATAACGGCAGTTTCAGAATGTAAGCCAAGCTCCTTGTAGTTTTCAATCTTTGCCTTGGAAGCATTGTAAACCACGAAGTCCGGCTTAAAGTTCTCCAGCTCTTCCTTGGAGGGCTGAATAAACATGTTGGTAACAAAAGTGTGCCTGCCAGCTACTTCCACAATGAAACGCACTGCCATTCTGGTGTCCTTGTTGGCTCCGCAGAAAGCATCCACTACGAATAAACGCTTGTTGGAAAAGCTCCTTCTTTAGCCAATTCCTTAGCAGTGTTCCATGCCTCCTGGGATGCAGGATGGTTATCGTTCTTATACTCATCGGATGTCCACCATACGGTATCCTTGGATTTCTCATCCATGACAATGTACTTATCCTGGGAGAACGTCCGGTGTAAATACCGGTCATTACGTTAACAGCGCCCTAATTCACTGACCTGTCCCTTCTCATAGCCTTCCAAATCCGCTCTGGTTTCCTCCTGGAACAAAAAGCTCATAGGATGGGTTATGTACGATTTCCGTGGTTCCTGTAATGCCATATTGTGTTAAATCCAAATTTGCCATAGTGGTCTCCTTCTCACTCTTTTTAAAAATTTCAAAGCCTCTCGTATGAAAAAAATACAAGGGCTTAATGTTCTTATTATACATACTTCCCTTGAAAGTCACTTGAATTTTACATTTTTGTTGGTTTTATTTTTAATTACTTAATTATTTTTGCTTTAATTCTTCTTTTAAAATTTTTGAGTTTTAAATTTAGAAATATTTGAAAACTTTTCTTCGAAATAGCATGAAAAATAGCGAGGCGATATGAAACGCCTCGCTATTATCATCGCTGTGAATTCAGAATCTTCCCTATCATGAAGAGCTTTGAAAATCCCTTCCATAATACAGGCTTCCGTGTCTTAAACAAATGTCCTTCTTTTTAGGAAGACAGGTTGGAAGCACTGACCCTTTTCTTCCGGTTGCTTCTCTACCGCTTCCTCTTTTCAAAAAGATAGAGAAGCTCCAGAGTTTGATAACCCTCACGTACCAGAATCAGGGTATGCTCTCCTCTGCTTTTCCCTTAAAAGGCCTTAGGAGAAATCACAGTTTTTCCTCCTCTTCCAGTAATCTCCATGGAAGAAGAGCTAATCTCTATTGTTATAGCTTTGTTTTTCTAAGTAAGCTTTAATCTCTCCTTCCTTCAAATACTCTCTATCCTCGGTTTTCTCTAACACAATGTCCTCTCCGGGCTTTTGCCACTCCAACCGTAAATTTCGGCGGCTTTAGCTCCGGTAAGATACTCTGTTCTTAACTCTTTTGGACAGAGAACCGTCCTCTAAAGACTCTATAAGAGAAGTAGGAGCCTTTCTGATGGCTTCTGCGGTTTTCAAATATTCTGACGGAGAATAGCTTACGATGCTCCTTGCCGTTTTTTTCTTTGTAGGCTGCAAAATATCCGGTAAAATCGTAGAACTGATCTCCTCCTTCGGGAAGAAAAATACTTGTCCCTCTGGAACGAAGGAAAACGAGCTGCCACCAGATTCGCATCCGGATTGGAAATTCCCAGCTCTCTAAGCAATAGAGCGTTGCTTAAAAGATCATAGGATACTGCTAAATACTTATCCTCTCCTTCTCCAAGCTTTGGCAAATCGGAAAGGTCCGGCTTTCTTTCTTTGTCAGAACCTCTCTAGAGGTAGCATGGGAAATGGCATCAAAAGCTCCCGGTCTTTTTCTCCGTCTTTCTGTCTTGCCTCTCTTCCTTTTCATCCTGCTCTTCTTTGGCTTCTCCGGCAAAAAACCTCAAAGCGTTGCTTGATCTTTCCATATCCGTTTAGCTTTACCGTAAGCACATATTGTCCTGCCTGATCGGTGAGAAGACTTCCTTCTTCGTCCTTTCTCTTTCCATAAAGAAGTAATGCCCCATCATAATAGTAAAAGTCTTTAAGATATTCCAGATTTTGACTGCTACCATCCGGCTTTCCTTAAAACTAATTTTTGAGGAGGGTTCTCCAAACTCACTGAGATACATTCTTCCCGGAACCTCTGCCATAAAGCGAATAGTCTCACCCTGTTTTTGGGAGTGCTGCTCTCCGGAGCCTGTTGTAACACCAACTTATCCTGAGATACCAGTTCCAAAGGGAATGGTCAATGTACTGTCATCATAGGAGGAATGAATCTTCACTTATACCAGCCCTTGCTCCTTAGGGTTTCTCCTGTCCTGCAGGAATATTCACAACACCAAGCTCTCCATGCCTAGTCTTATGCACCGCTTCCTTCAGTAAATTGTCAAAGAGGCATTTTTTTATTTCCCAAGCCGTAAATACTGCCTTCACTCAAAGAGGAAATAGAATCAATCCTTCAAACCATTTTCTTTCTGTTCTTCTGTTTCAGCAAGTAGTTCATATTTGATGGGCTTTTCCATTATTTTCCCCCTTATAATCCACCGGAAAAGGCTTTAAAATAATAGGTAATAGGGATTCCCTTTTTCTTCTTGCTCACTTAGGTCAAAGGTAGTTCTGCTTTCCTTGGTTCTTTCCTACCTGCTTGTACGGAGGGATAATTTAACTCTTCCTTCGTAACTTTTCCCTTTATGACTAAAGACAGATCCCCGGAGCTTTTCGAAAGGATACTTGCAGGTGCCTCCTTGACCTCTCCGGAATTTAAAAGACAGAATCTCTTTTTCTTCTCCGCCATCTTTCTTGAAATCGTCAGATTCTTGGGAGAAAACCACTGTGCTTTCCCACTTCCAAAGCTTTCCGGCAGTATCAATGAGGCGTTAACGCCTCGGTAATATCGGTTCCATCCACTTCTACCTTGTAATCCTCAGGGTCGTCCCTCTTTAAAGGAGAGTACAATGTACTTGTCAAATCCCAGATTGACTACTCCTATGCTCTCTCTCCAATACGGAAAAAGACTTCCTTTTTCTCCTGCTCTTCTTGCTCTTTCTTTTTCCTGCTCTTTCTTTTCCTGCTCTTTCTTTTCCTTTTCTTCCCGAGCCTTCTTCTCCGCGTCCTCCTTCTGCTTTTTCTGTCGAAGACTGTTGATTGTTTGTAGAAGTGCTTACACTGCCTGAACCGCTTCCAAAACTCCTTCCGGAGCTTCCCCTGATGACCTGCCGGAACCGCCGGAGCTGCTGCGATTTACCCTAGGACTTCCGGAATACTACGACTTACTCCCTGCAACCTGTTGTCCATCTTCCTTGGAGAAGCCCTTTGCCCTGCTCATAAACAGGCTTTCCATTCTCTACCCAACGTCCATCCTCATCTACGGAATAGCCATCCTTTTGCTCCTGCGGTAAGCAACTCCCCTAAATGGGCAGAATCCTGATCCTCGAAATAATAGCAGTAGCCGTCAATCCACTGCCAGCCTGTACAGAGCTTTCCAAAGGAACCGTCATGAGCAGTATGGAAGAAGAACCATTTTCCGCTTGGGCTTTTTCCACCAGCCGGATTGCAGTATTCCGCTGTCTCCTTCAGCAGATACCAAGCTCCCTCGGAGACAATCCATCCCTTCTGTTTTTCTCCTGAGGGATTGATAAATGTCCAAGACCCCTTCCTCCTTCTGCCAATGCCCCTCCGTATTTCCTACCGCCAAAGCGAGAGCTTTATGAAAAGCATCATACACGCTGCCATCCCAATTGCCAGATTTTTAAATCCTTTCGTACCATATTTCCTCCTTCGTCGCTAAAAAATGGGAAAATTCGTTTTTCCTTTTTCCTGTATCAGTTTTTTTAGTAAATATGAAATTAGATTTTACTAATTTTATATTAGTCTATACTAACTCTTTATTTTATCCTAGTCAATATTTTCACAGCGAATTAAAAGTTTCGGATGATGATGGGAGAGATGTAGCGTCCTCTTTTCTTGTTTTAGAAAATACCACGCGAAAGCGCATAAATACTGGGTACAAAAGAAACTGAGTAAGCAATGCCTGTGTTATTACACACAGGCCCTCCAACACAAAAGCTGCCCCCAACGATTTTTCATCGTCGAAGTGACAGCTTTCTGTCATTATGCGCACCTTTGTAATGGTGCTTTTATGTTCTTTTACTATTCAAAAGTTCAACCAGCTCATAGACTGTCGTTACCGGATTACTCGTCTCGACAGATCACCGTAACCTCGATCTCCGGTTAATCTCTCCACTCGTTCTTTTGCGTACTGAATAGCTTCTGGCTGGTGTTCCTGCAATTCTTCAAAAACATCCACACTTTTTCCGTAATTCTTCCAAATATCCTTTGTTTTTCCAAGATGTCAATCACCGTAGCGGAATCTTTCAAATATCCATTCCGTTTTTTTCAAAATGGAGCAGATACCAATATTCAAATGCCGGATTGAATATGCGATTTTTGTACCCATGCTTCTCCGAATAGAAAAGTGCAGCTTGCTCATCAGGCGTCACCTCCGATAAAAAGGGATTGCAACAAATCGTCCCTGAAGATAACCCTTACGCACATTTTTCTCCTTTTCTTGGAGAGAAAGATGCCAGCGAGTAAAGCTCTGTTGCACAAGTCTCATCGTTTTTCAGCAAACCAAATCTGATCTCTACGGAAGAAATTCAAGTCAAGCAGCATTGCATCGTGTGTTGTAAAAATCAGCTGCGCTCCCTTTGTATTGACAGCCTTATCCTGCACCATTTCAATCAGCCTTCTGGTTAAAAGAGGATGCAGACTATCTTCAATTTCATCAACAACTAAAGTGCGCCGTTTTTCAAGTGCCTGCAACCATCCTCCGATGCGGGCAAAAAGTGTTGTGTACCGACAGATTCCTGCTCCATTAAAAAGCTGAAAGTATTCTGTTGTACCGTCCTCGTTAATAATTCGATGTGTTGTCGTAATATCCGGTATTGTACCAGAGGTGTTCTTGATTGTAACATCGGTGATTCCGAGATCGGCAAGCAGCAATTCTTTTAAGATTCGAGCTTTCTTATCATCACCGCTGACAATCTGGGCAACAGTTTCTAGGTAGCTGGCTCTTCATCCATCAGGAATGTCAACTTTTCCAGGGAACCACCGATAAGCATTTTTCCGTCTGAGGCAGATTCCAGTCATTAGAGGACACTCAGATAGAGCTTATTGTCCGGTGTTCGGTTACTCAGAGTAACCTGCTCATTTACATTTTCCCGGAACTCATACACTCCATTTTCTCTTGAAAAAAATTAGGCTTTCACGGCCATTCGGCCAATGGTAAAGATACTCTTTTGTGAAATTTTCTTTTGCATCAAAAGAAAAACCGTATGTGTAACGAACTCCTGAAAAATAAATGCCATATCAAAAAGAAGTCGGACCCTTTGTTCCTCCAAACGTCTCCCACGGCAACTTTTTGTCCCTTTAGAAACTTTTGCAGCATTTCCCACAACCATATCTTTCATTGTCATCATTGCATGTAATACGTTACTTTTTCCGGCTGCATTTGACCGTAAATTGCAAGTACGGGCAGCAATGCCTTCTTTTCATCTGGATGAAGCAGATACTCATCAAAATGACTTATCCTTAGAGGCCGCAAAACTGATTACGGCACTGTTTTTATTGACCTGTGATTTTTCAACTGTAAACTGAATCAGCATATTTGAACACCTCCATTCTCAGTATTCAGATTTTCAGTCACCATTATAACAGTTAAAATGCCTTGGTCAATATTGTACACTTATTTTTGCAGTTTTTTCATGCAAACTTATAAATAAATTCTTTCTCAGCCATTTTCTGAATCGCCCTTTGGCGGGATCCCATAATCGCTGCAAAAGGCGATTCATTGTTTTACAAACTTCTTCCCAATAGTTAAATGAGAAAGAGCTTTAACTTTTTCGCTTTTTAGCTTTCTGCTTTTATCTTTTCTTCTTTAACTTTCTTAGAAGTAGTAAATGCTCAAAAGGCTAAAGCTTAGTGCTGAAAGCAAAAGGCATACTCAAAGCAAATGAGAGGCATCTGACGTATTTACCTTTCGGGATTGGGCCTTCTCAGGGCTCCCAGTACTTCTCCCAGATGCTTTAACTCCGCCTCTTCCTCAGGTGTTAAAGGACGCTTCCGTCCTGCACCGAGAATCTCACCGATTCGTTTCTGAATCTCCTCGATGGTTCGGGGTACTGTGGGACTGGGCGGAACATTGTTTCCGTTGTCCGGTGTAGGAGTCTTGGGTTCTTCCAGGGCGTGGGCTTCTCAGGGCTCTACCGGCGGTTCTCCAGGGCCTCCCGGGGTATTTTGGCGTTGGGAAGGAAGGTCTGCTTGGCGTTCCTCCTCCGCCTTCTGGTCTGTAGGGATTGTACTTATTGTCAAAGAGAATCTCTGAAACTTCCGCACCGTTCTTGTAGATCTTTCTGCTTACCATTAAAGTCTCTTTACTATCGTTAGACTGAGTTACCGTAAAGACTACCGTATATATCAGTGTTGTCATAAGTATATCCGTTAATACCGTCCTTAGTTCCTTTACCGTATACACGTATTTTCCGGGAACATGGAAGGTAATAGGAGCAAATTCGTATGTCCTTCTCCGGCGATTACTACCATCTCTGTTTCAGACTGGCTACCCTCCGGCATCGGCTGGAAAAGTCCCTTAGGCATAGATCTTAAGGATGGCTTCTCTTCGGTAATAAGACCACTGGAGCCATATAAAACACCTTCTTCCAAATTGGAGTTGCTCACGATTTTCTTATTCCTAATAACATTGTTATCCGGATCCAGATATTCCTCAAATGTATCGTTTCCGTTACCGTTATTGAAAAAGATTTTCCTTGTCATTGAAGCTTGGGATCTTCTCGCTTATCTGTCCAGTAAACGGAGTTGGAAGAAATCTCCATGGCTTTCCGTCCGAAGTACAAAACGGAAGGGGTCAGCCTTGGGGGGCTTTCTTCCGGAAATCTTCTTACCCAGCTCCACCTGTCCCTGTGTGGGGGTAGGCGTAAAGACATTGGTATAGTTAAAGTCGTCTCCTCCTACCAAGGCATGAGCTACCATCAAGACGACGAACTTTACAGTAATATTTCTGGTGGCACGAGATCGATTGTTTACTCCGGAATAAACCGCTTTCTGTTACTGTATACTGATAATCCCCTTCAGCCGCAATCTTAACTCTTCCGAAGTTAACCTCTCCTCCGATAGCATCAGGATTTGTCTTACTTAAACTGTCGGAAGTACCTGCCTCTACCGGCATAGGTGCTCCATTTATACTCTTCAAAGTAAAGGTAAATGCATTACTGATATCCGGCTTCTAATTCCTGCAGTAGCACTTAAGAACTTTTTGCACCTTAATTTCGGTTCAATGATTTCTTCTCCGAAAACATTGACAAAACTAAAGGATTGCCATTGTTGAATCGTGATCAGAAACCATCTTCTTGTATCCGGGTCAGTAACGGTAATGGTGATATATTTATCTCCCATATCCTTTGCTGGTAACACCTGAGCTCATTCGTTTCTCCATGCTCATTAATTTTTATAAGTATAGGTTCCGGGTCTCATCAGCGAATGTTTCCAAATTCTACCGTTTCCGCTCGTCCTTATCCGGGTTCTTCAATACTGTAGTGATAGAGTTTCCCTTTTCATCCAGTAAGGGAGCCCCATTTTCTCCACTGATTGTGAAGGTAAATTTTCCACGAATATCGGGAGCATATGGCGCTAAGTCCCTAGGGACCTCCAAAATCTTCTTTACCGGAAGCTTAAAGACTACCGGCTCTACCAGTCTATGGCTACTGCTGCCTTCTACAATATCCGGTGCTACATTCTGAGGAATATCATTTCCCGGGAATAAGGTCGCTACACGGTATGCCAGATTGGTGTTTACTACAGGAACCTTATCCATATCCTTATGGGCCAGCATATTGACATTGGCAATCAGCAATCCCTTCTTATCTAAAATGAAGGGCTTCTCATTTTGGGTAGTTCGAAGATCAAAAGCCAAAGCCACAATTTTATCTTTTTCTACGCCAATATTTTGTGTTTCGTCTCGTGGTTCCATACATGCCAAATGCTCTTGCCATTCTTCGGATTGTTTGGATTCGTATCATTGTTGTAATCCGGGTCATGAATGGCCTTCCCTAAATCTCTTTTTGCCTCAGTAGGAATCTCATAAGAGTAAAAGACTCTAGGCTTTAAAGTATCCGAGTTGTTGGCATTGGCCTTAAAGGAGCGCTTGGACAAAAGACTATCGATATCTACACCGTTAAAGTCTCCGTTTCTATCCTTTTTCTCTCCCAGAATATCGTAAATTACCAAATCTGCAGTTCTACTGTTATCTGAAGCCTGATACATCAGTCTATGGGTATAAGGATCTCCCATATAGCTTACATTAGTACTTAAATAACGAGGATCGATCTCCGTAGAAACCGTATTGCTGAATCTTGCCTCCAGTACCGTTACCGGGCCGTAGGGCATATTCAGTTCCGTTACGGAGGTGGTGAATTTTTTGCTACGTTTTAAAGCCTCCTTCGCAAGGTCTTGGTAATGTTGGATTTTCTCTGCTTTATTCTCCGGATTTGCAAGATTCGGGTTATAGTTTGGATTCCAAACGGTATTCTCGTCAGTATTGACAAAGCCCAAGATGTTTTTTGCCGTTCTTCCCCGATCCACGATATTGGTGTAAGGGTTCCAAAGGGTATAGTTTAGCTTCCAACCGCTTCGATTATATTGTTTATTCCAAAAACGATGGTCTGCATCATCCGGAATGGTAAGCTCTATAGTCATCATGGTTTGGCCGGAGCCTTTCCAGTTTTTCGTAAACTTTACGGTATAGTCCTTCCCAATCCCTTGACCATTTTTACTTTCCGGTGGAGTGTCCGCCGCATCCCAGGTTCCCAGAACAATAGAGCTTTCGTCCACATAGGTTCCTGCTGGAAGCAGATCATAGATAATTCCAGATTTTTAACACTAAGGCTTGGTAAAATCATCCCTGTAAGCTGGTAGGGAAGGTTCTCCCAGTTAATTCCCCAGGCAATAACATCCATGCTTTGCTCGCTACGCTCTGGATGGTCCACATAAGGTTTGTTTTGCTTTACCAGCTCCGAGTTAATGTTTGAGGGCTCTAAACCGCAGCCTACTTCAGCCAAGTATTTTCCCGCCCTCTCTTCAATAACCGCTGTTCCCTAATTGACGGACTTCTCCTACAGCACCACCTGCCAGGAAGTTCTTGTTATACTCGCCTCCATTAGCCATGGTATCGGCAATAAAGGCCTGCATAGCAGGCTGAGGAGTTACCTTTATGGTGAATGATGCATCAAAGTTTGTCTTATAATAGGGGAATCCTGTTTAAACTGAAGCCCTACAATGTTATTTCCAAAGGCAGCCTCTAAGTCCAGCTGATTCGTCATGGTAATGTCGGTAGAGTCATTGACTGTATTTTTCTTTATTGCACCGGGCTCTGTTACGGTAAAGGTAACGCCTCCATTATCTTTATAAGCTAGTAACCATACTTAAAAAACCTCTTCCAGATCCTCTTATCCTTAACCCAAACCTCTACGGGAGGATAGCTGGAATCTTTCTTTCTGGGGCTTGCCTTACCGGAGAATTTTACCAGCTGATTACCCAAATAATCCACATCATAGGCCTTCATATCTCTTAAATAGATACGGCTATAATGGTAGTCCTTCTCTGTTAATTTATAAACATCCCCTCTATAAACATCCCCGTTTCTTATAGAATCACTGGAAAATTCATCCTTGTTTGTTGCTTTTTCCAGTGTTTTTCCATCCACTTGTCTGGGTTTTACAGAGAACAGTTTATACTCTCCGTCTGTAAGAGTAGTACCGGAACCGGGAACATTAGGATCAGGAGGAGGTGGTATAGACTTTCCATTCTCGAAAACATTTACACTGCTATCCTTTGCCTTTATAGGAAGAAGAAAGCGTAAAAGCTTTCATTCCAGTTGCTATATACCACAGGAGCCGCTGTACCATCTTTATAAATACTTTGTAATCCAAAAACATGCCAAGGTAATACTGTCTATCCACAGTATTATACTTCTTTTTAATAAAAAGTCTCCCGGCCCGGAAGAGGGAAGAAGTACCTTCATCGGTGCTGCCTCCACCTCACCCTCTCACACAGCCGTCTGCCCAGGTTTCTGTAAACTTAATCCTATTGTGAATATCAAGCCCCTTCTCCTTGGTCGTAAGATCGATCCCCTTGTCCTTTGCCTCTTGCAACTTGCTCATAGGATACTTATACAGTAAGGCATAAAGCTGGGAATTATTCTTGTCGTAGGCATAATTTAAGGTTTCCTGCATAGGGCTGATTAGTGGGAGGTTTTGCTACACTGGGATCCTTTGGAATTCCTACATAGCTTCTACCAATGGGGTTCTCCAAAAAGGGCTTTGTTGCCGGAGGATTTTCTCCCGGCCCCATAAACTTTGCAATATCCGCATAACCGTTTCTGGCAAGATTTTCAATATTGTCCTTATTGAAGTAGATATTCCATGCCGCGTTTGTAGGAGCTTCTTCGCACCAACCAGGATACCCCCATCCGACTTTTTCCGGATCTAAGGTTTGGAAAGCTATAATCAAAGGGCTGAGAACTTCCCTGGCTCTATCCACTCTTACATACCAAACACCGTAAAAAATACTCACCCGCTTTATCCGTGGTCTCGCCCTCAGCTGGGATCCCAGGAGAAGAAAAAGCCCCTGCTTCATATCCGCCTCACCGTGCTTGAAATTGAAACTGGTAGGCTCAACCTTGGTTTCCACATGAACGGAAAGAGGAACATCCTGTTTCACATCCAAATTGTTATCGCTATGGTCAATATTTAAGCTGACAGGGAATTTATTGTCATGAGACACCTACCCCTTAGCATTATCATGCTTTACCTTCAGCATGGTAGGAGTCAGGTTATAGGCAATATCCGCCTTGAAGGTAAATCCACCGTTTACCGCCCTGTAGTTCGTTAAACGAAGATAGTCTTCCGGCTTATCCTTTCCGGGAACATTCTTTTTGATAATGGTATAATTAAAAGCTACTTTGGGTATTGGTATTCGGTGCCTCAAGCAAGCCTGTAGCCATAGAAGGCTGCAGCTTATGCTGATTCCCTTCCTTTTTCTCATATACGGAAATTTTGTCCGGTTCATTTTCATCCCAGCCTTCAAAAAAATTCTGGCAGGAACATCAATATTAACCGTTCCTACATCATAACTGACATTTTTGTTTCCCTTTAGGGTAAGCTCTATGCCCAGGGTAGTTGTATCCGTACCGTTGGAAGCGTTCCACGGAGGAATGATTTGTAAATCCTTTGTTCCCTGCATATCCCCGTTAGTGTTATTGGTATAAGTATGGCCGTGGAGAATGTCAGTGCCAAATCGCTTACCACCTTCAGTTTCCGTCCAAAAACGCCTTAAACACATGGTTGACAGCCTCTTCTCCCAAATCCCTTCTCGTTCTCATCAGGATAACGGGACTGAAATGCTTTGCGGAAAACAGGAGTTCTTCTCCTCCTCCTTTACACTAAGGATTTCTCCGGGACGATCTTCAGAAAGATGTACAATCTGTAATTCTTCCTCAACTTCCTCTTCTTGATCTTCTTTAAATTTTTCCTCAGTCTTCTCTAAAGCATCCTTTATTTTTTTACTTTTTTGCAGACGAAGCTCTACCTTCTTGCCGTTCTTAGGCTGTACTTCCTTTTCTACACCGTTAACTTCTCTGTAGAAAGAAATATCAATAGCCTCCAGAACTTCAACCTCCGCCTCTTCCCCCGGATTCTTTTTCTTATAATCCTTCTGAGAAAGGGCCTTGGCCTCTTCCAGAATACTTTCTGAATCTACCGGGACCACCTTCATTCTGGTTCCTCATAGAAGGTTCCTCAGAAAAGCTTGCCAGTACAGTAATATCCTTACCGTAGGAAGCCTCAAAAGAACCGGCGTCCATATACTCCGGCTTTTCCTCCTGCTTAGCTTCTTCTGATGACAAACTCGCCTTCTCTTCCAAAGAAGACTCCTCAGTCTTTGCTTCCGAAGGAGCAGTCTTATTCTCCTCTTCTGATACTAGCTCTTCTTTCTTTTCCTTTTTCCCCTCTGATGCAGATCCTTCCTTTTCTAAGGCAGTTTCTTCCAAAGAAGTCTTTCTCTCCCCGTCTTCTCTTCCGAAGAAAGGACAGTCCCTTCTCTTCCTCCCTTTTTCTTAGACTTTCAGAGGATTTTTCTTCCGTAGCAAGAGCGATACGTTCTACCGTTTCTCCGGCAATTTCTTCCGCATAGCTCACGCTTTTGCAAATTTCCTGCAAGCATCAAAAAGCTGAGGAAATAAGCCATACCCTTCTTGGCAAAGCCTCCTCTTTGACGTCTTTTTGGAAAAATTCCCTACGGGTTGAGGTATCCCTTCCTCTTCCCCATAGCTTCCAGCAGTCTCCTGCTTTCTCATTTTGTGCTCCATGTCACACTCCTTTATGACTCTATTCTTCCCACTTGGAGCTTCTTCTAAACGACGCCTTAAACGGGATCTGCTACACTAGGCAGGCAATACTCCATAAAAATAACTTTTAAGGCAATCGTCTTGAACAAAACTGTTAGGACTGCCTATTGTAGAGGAAGTCCTAACAGTTTGTCGACAAAATAATTATTATCCTATTATCTGTTTATGCAAAATTCATTTATGGCATAATAATTTCTTTGAGAATCTAAAAATCAATAGTTTTCAAAGTTTTTTATAGGGATTTTTGAAGAGTCTTCTTTCTTATCTTCTCTTCTTTCTTCTAAGCAGAGAACATCCACTGTATCCGCCCTAGCATAAAGCACTCAAGATAAATCCCCATGCCAAGAGTTTCAGATTTTTTTGTATCTCCTGTAGATACCTGTCTGGAGAGAAGTTTTTCTTCTTCTCGAATACCGCTAAGCACTTCTCCCAGTTCCTTTAATTCCTGCTTTTCTTCTTCCGTTAAAGGTCGAGTCTGTCCAAGAATCTCTCCGATTCTTTTTCGACTTTTGCTCTTCTTTCTCAACTCCGTCTTCTTCCGGCAAGTTCTGCAGGAGGAATATTTCCAACAGTTACCGTTTTTCGGTGTTTCCGGATTGGGAGGTAGCACAGGACTTACCGGAGGTGCTCTTCTCCAGGCGGAGTTTCCTGTGTCGAAGGAGGATTTGGATTATCCTTTGGCACCGGCTCTGTAGATTCTTGGGCTCTTCCTTCTTGGGACTTTCCTGTGGACTTGGCCTATCCTTCTTAGGGCTTTTCCTCATGGAGCTCGGGGTCTTAGGGCTCCTCCTTCGGTGTTTGGGGGAGGTGTCTTTAGGGCCCCTCCTTCGGTTTCGACGATCCTTCTCACTATAATGATTCGTAAAGCTTAGCTCCGTTTCCCATCATAGCTTATTTCCGCACTTAATTTTGTATAGTTCGGTGCATCTACCTTCACCTCTATCGTTAGTGCTTTTTCCGATACAGGGTCATTGTTAACCCCGGAAAAAGCTCCGCTTTCCTTTATCGTATAATGATAGCTTCCGGCCGGTAGAAGGTGATTTTCGAAAATGAATTTCTCCTCCCATATCCTCCGGATTTTTCACGGTATTTAAAATCGCATTTCCTCGTCATCTATCATTGGCGCATTTCCCACCGGCTTTAGCTAAAAGCTGAAGGCTCCCTTTGCTTTTGATGTCTGCATTTCCGGCATCTTTGCTGATATGTTTTTTTGTCCTTTGATTTTCCACGCTAATAGGCGGAAGAATCTATGCTTACTGATGTCAGTTTTATCGGTAGGCTGAGATGTATTGTTCGGCTGGTCTCCCTGTAAAGCTACGGTGAATTGTGATTGCCGTATTGGTATTCTCCACACTAAAGCCTCCGCTTTTCTGTGGATGCATTCATGTGAACATAAATGCTGATAGCACTTTGTCCCGGAAGATAAAAGGGCTGACCGGCCTTTGGTCTTTTCGTGACATCCACCGCAATAGCTACAATACTTTTCTTGTCCACCGGATGATTCTCAGGCTCATATTTGGTCCAGATACTGCTGTCATCCACATTGAGGTTCGATACATCCGGCTTTTTCGTAGCATAATCAAAACTACCGGTGCTGCAGTGTCTTTGTTATTGGCATTGTGGGCATCGTAGGGTTTTCTTTCTTAAAAAGGGCAGGAAATCCACATAGTCAAAGTCTCCATTCCTTTCCTCCTCTGTTCTCAGAATATCATATAATACATAATCTGCCGTCTTGGAATTGGGAGCGGTACTGTACATTAATTTATGCATATAGGGGTCTCCTGCATAGGAAACATTTTTCCTTAATATACTCCTTCTTGATTTCCGCACTGATACGGTTTACAAATCCGGCAGATACCGCGGTAGAATGTTATAGTCCAATATGGCTCTCGTATACAAGATTCCCTGTTTCTCCGAGGTGGAAGTTTCCATCACGGGATTTAAAATACTGCTTATTCTCATAATTTGCCCCCGACAAAATTGTCTGTAGTCAGATTCGTCTTGCTCTTATGTGGGAGTCTCATCCACAAAGCCTACATTATTCTTGGGGTTGGCACCATTATCATAATACTGCTATAGGTATTTTCCAGCTTATACTGCACGTGAACACCGTTTCTGGTAAGGACTCCTCCGGTAAACCAATCCGCTTTTCCCGGTCTTTTAAACTTGATTTTCATCATGGTTTGTCCGGAGTCTTCCCAGTTTGGAATGAATTCCACGGTATAGTCTTTTCCTTTTTCATAGCGTGCTCCCCGAAGTCGGTAGGGAATCCGCGTAGCTATAGTCTCCCCATCTCTATACTGTCCGGGATCACCTCAGTATCAAAGGGCAGTAAATCATAAAAACGTACCCTCTGTAATCTTATAGGCATTTAGATAAGCAGCATAGGAATTATTGATACTCATATCATTATATGCCGTGAAAGTAACAGCTCTTCTTTGTCTTCCTGTTTGCAGGATCGTCCTCTATAGAACCTATACTTTTCTTTTTCCAGCACACTTTTGATAATTCGCCGGACTCAGTTGGTAGCCTACCTTATTCCAAAAATTCTCCTACCTGATTTTTTTACAATCTCAGTATCTCCGATGGACAATTTTCCTTCCGCCGGTGCGGCAATAAAACTGTTCTTCTTATTTTGAAGGTCCTTCTCCAGTCTTTGTTTCATGGCCTCTGTAGGATGAAGGCGAAGATTTACCCTTTGTAGTAAAGCCGGTCTCATAGAAGGAGCTGGAATTTTTAAAGCAGAATCTCCTTGATTCCTCCGGAAAGGACACGGGTTTCTGCACAGTAGCATCCTGTTCCACTCCGGATACACTGCGGAATTTTTGTATCCCGCTGCATTCAGATAAAAGCTCTCCAGCTTTTCTTCACTTCCCCCTTCTTCTTACCGTAAACCTCAATGGGGGCAAAGCAGTATAGGCCTTGCTGGGATTCACGGCTTTTTCATTACTGTAGCCGTTAAACTCCACGTCATAGGCGGTATAGTCCGCCAGATAAAAAGGACTCATAGGAATAGTCATCTTCCGACAGCACATAGCGATCTCCCCCTGTAGAAGGATAGCTTAGTACTCGGCACTTTCCGTGGGCTTTCCGTCACTGCTGCTAATATTGTCCATGCTAAAGAGGGTATATCTTCCCCCATCGGAAATCTCTGCCTTGGAACCGTGGGCGGCAGTATAGGCAGTATGATTTCCATTCCAAGTGATTTCACTATCCTTTAAATGGGTACCTGCAAAAAGACTGTAGGAAAGACTCACCGGAGTTCCCTCCGCCAAAAGAGTCTGCATTCCCTTAATCAACTGGGTATTGGTATCGGTTGGCTGACCGGTATATTTATCTAAACGGGCTACTCCCCCAATATTTTTTCGTACATATACTTCCAGTTCTGCAGTACTTTCCGCCTTGGGTGTACCAGCTATACCCGTCCTGCTAAATATCCTGCACAGAAAAAAAGTACTTTTTGTACTTTAGCGGATGGGTCTCAAATCCTGTCCCGCTACTCTGTGCTATTGTAATGTCCGTTTTGGGATAACGGTAAAGAAAGGCATAAAAAGCGGTATTTCTATAGCCTCCATCATCAAAGCTGGCATATTCTTTATAATCCAGGTTTTTATTTTTGTATTCCGTCTTATATTCCGGAGCAATAAAAATGCTTGTCTTTCCCATAGGATTCCCTAAACGAGGCTCACTGGGCGTCGCTACACTCATTTCTTTGGCAATATCCTTGGGACTGTTTCCTATTTTTGCCAGGCATTTGGTCCGGATTAAATAAAGTATCAAATTCTCCATCCTGAGGATAACGCTTTACCCCGATTAATTGTCCGGAGGAAATGGCTCGGAACCGGCTACCGGAGCTGATGTGGAACTAATATCCGGCACAGAGGATAGGGGCCTGGGTACTCCACTTGGCACGATCCGCTCTTCCATAAAAGAGGCCGTAAAAATAATTATCCGCATCTGCCGGTCTCGGTCCCCATGTGGGATCCCATTGGAAATAAACGATTTGGGCGCATCGAACTTCTTCGCCTCCTTTAGCTCCACCGTGCTGGGATTCACTTTTGGATTCCACCCTGATTCTTAGTTTTCGTTCTATACTGGCATCATGGGGACCGGTAAAACTTCCATCCATGTCCTGATCGACTTCCAAGAATACAGAAATTCCAGCTCATAAACACCCTTTTTCTCCCGAAGTACTGTCGTGAGTATAATCTAATAAGGTCGGCGTAAAATTATAAGAAAAATAGCCCCCCAGGAGTTGGCAGAACTTCTGGCATCCGTGTTACTGACCTTAATATAAGGCACCGCTACTCCGTTTACCATTTTTGGTAATGCCGACTTTTTGTATAATTACTTCTGTTCTTTGAAACCCCCGGCAACTCCACAATATCTCCCGGATTAAATTGCGAAATTAAGCTTCTTTCGTTCTGGTCCTCCGCCACCTGATCCGTTCCGTCTTTTCCTTTAAAAATCGCTGCTGGAAGATAAATGTTGATAGAACCTGTAGGATAGTCCTGGGGTGCCCCTGCCCCTCCGATAAAATTCACCATATAGCTGATTCCTATGGTCATGTTGTTATTTTTACCGGGTTTTAATCAGCATAGACTTTTTGTGTCTTCATCAGCGGCATTATAATCCGGGTTAATATAACTAATGGGAAGCATCTTTGTTCGCTGTGGCATTAACACTCCAAAAGGCATGGAACTTGATCTTGTTATTGTTTCCTTCTGTAGGAACATCTCTCCTTCTTCTGGTTCTTACCACTGCATAGGGACTGAAACGTTTTCCCTGAAAACGGATTCCCTCTTCCTTCTTTAGAATCCAGATACTCTACACCCTTCTGCTCATCAAAATGCAGAACCTGTAATTTAGACTCCTCGATTTGAGAAGAATCTTCTCCCAAGCTACTCTCCGATTCTTCTCTTGCTTCATTCTCCTCTTCCGGCTCTACTTCTGTAGCTGTTTCCGTATCTTCTTTTTATTTTCTAGGAGGGCTCTTCAATGTAATCTCTACGGCTTTTCCTTTTTCGGCTGAACCTCCAGCTTCTCGCCGTCCTCGTTTAAAAACATAAAAGAAATATCCACAGCGGAAAGAGAGTCTACTTCCAGCTTTTCTTCCTTCTGCTCTTCTTTTTCTTTTCCTCCATTTTTCTATCTTCTTTCAAATGATTTCCGGCATCTTGCAGCTTCGCTCTTTGCAAGGCCTTCTCTTTCATTTCCTCTAAAAAGGCTTTCCTCCTTGATGTCCTTTACTTCCATCTGTACATCTAAAGGAAAGGTAGACTCGGATATTTTGCAGTAATCCGAACACCGGCTTCGCTTTAGCCCCTCTATTTCCCCTCTTCAGCGTTCAAAATAAACTTTGCAGCTTTTTGGTTCCTTCTAAAGAATCCGTCACGGAAGAACCCCCTCTATAGGAGAGGATTCCGGTGAAGATGCTTCCGGTGCAGTAGGTTCCGTTGCAGTAGGTTTCGTTGAAGATACTGCATTTGAAGAGACTTCTGCAGGAGAATTTCCCGTTACAGCGCTTTTCTATCGGAGAGCTTTTCCGTTGAAGACAGCTTCCCAATGAACTTGTTTCTGTTGAAGCTGTTTCTTTAGCTGAAGCTTTCTCGAAAGAAATAGCTCCCTTCTGATTTTTCCGCCTCTGTTTCCTTGACTTGTAACGGCGACGCAGACACCTCCTCCGCGAAGCTTACCGTTTCTAAGGGACCCGGCAGCTAAAAAGCATCGCCAAAAAGAAGGCAAAGAGTCGTTTCCTACTCTTCTCCCTTCTTAAAAGCCAGGGATTTGTCCTCTATATCCCTGCTTTTTCCTGCCATTTTTTCTTTGTCTTTGCCTAAATCGCCTCTACTCGCACTTTTCCTGCATCATTGTAGACTCCTTTTTCCTCCAAAAAAAGAAAAGTGTATCTCTCAACGCTTTTTCCTTCTTATTCTCAATCAATGATGTATCGACTCAATTTCCACTTTTTAAAAGGATTATCCGGAAATAAAATAAAACAAATATTTTTTTAAAATTTTTATTTTAAAAATCAATACTGTCTCTGTTTTCCTGTCTCTATTTTCCGGGTTTCATATGCAAAAATAGAGCATAGAGTAAAGGCAGTAATGCCATTCTCTATGCTCTATTTTAAATTTTAAGCTAAAGCTTATGTCGATAAACAGATTTCTCTATTATCTTACCTTAAACTTATCTACAAGGTCGTTCATCAGATTAGCCTGAGCGGATAATTCCTCTGCTGTTGCAGCACTTTCCTCTGCTGTTGCGGAGTTCTCCTGCACTACAGCGGAGATTTCCTGAAGACCGTCACTCAAGCGACTAACGCCTGCGGATTCCTCTTCGGAAGCCTTGGAAATTTCTCCGATCAAATCATTAACCTGGTTGGTACTCTCGGATACGGATGTAAAAGCTGCTGCAGTTTCCTCGGTGAACTTAGCACCCTTCTGTACTGCTCCGATGGTCTCTTCAATCAGAAGAAAGTATTCTGAGCCGCTTCCTGAGACTTCTTTGCCAGGTTGCCGACTTCATCCGCAACTACCGCAAAGCCCTTTCCTGCCTCTCCTGCTCTTGCCGCCTCGATAGCTGCATTTAAGGGAAAGAATATTGGTCTGGAAGGCGATATCATCGATGGTCTTGATAATCTTACTGATTTCCTTGGACTTCTCGGTGATTTCTTCCATAGCGCCCTGCATGTCAGTCATCTTCTGGTTACTGGTTTCTACATGAGAGCCGCTGACAACACCAAGCTGCTGAGCCTTTTCAGCCTGCTTTGTGGTATGACGAATCTGCTCTGTAATATCTTCCATGGTCTTGGAAAGCTCTGCAATAGAAGAAGCCTGCTTGGTAGTACCCTCGGAAATTCTCTGTGCCATGCTGCTTACCTGCTCCGCACTGCTGCTTACCTCGGAAGAGGAAGTGTGTACATTCTTCAAGGTACTGTTCAAGCTTGTGGAAATTTCCTGTAAAGAATTCAGAATTGGGCGGAAATCTCCCTTATAGTTCTCATCTTCTTTAATTTCTGTTGCGAAGTCTCCCTGAGCAAATGCTCCAAGCTTCGCCTGTAAATCGGATACCACATAGGTCAAACGCTTTACGATATTGTTAAAAGCTCTTTACCAGACGACCGATTTCATCTTCTTGCATAGGAAAACCTTAATGTCGAAGTTACCCTCTGCCAGCTTGTCACTTTCCTCTGCCAGCTTTCCAAGAGGACTAAGAGACTTCTTCAGTGCTGTGAAAAAGAATTACCTGTAAAAGAATAAACAAAATAACTTCTGCAACAGCCAAAAGCAACAAAGAGCTGGTTCTTACCCTGGTTGTAAAGGTCTAAGCTCATTGCGGACTGTACATACCAGTCTGTTCCATAGATGGTGAGCGGTGCAAAGTAACGAATACGGTGGCTGTCCTGATATGGAAGATACTCTCTCCGTCAAACTTGCTCTGGATGTCATTCTTAAAGGTCTCTTCTCCAACATACTCTGCAAAGATTCTTTCCCTACCGCATCAGGGATTGGAGCTATATACGAACTTACCATCCTTATTGATAACATCAAAGAAGGTCTTAGCACCTTCTCCGGACTTATCTTTGTCCCAGAGAATCAAACATCTTAACATTTAAGTCAACTACTACCGTTCCCATAAACTGGTCATTATGAAGGATAGGTACAACCAATACAAAAATTGTCTCTCCGGTAATGGAGGATACAAAGGGATCTACAACATGACTGACCTTTTTTTCCTGAGAAGCTTTGGTATAATACTCTTCCGCTCCGTTTCCATAGAAACTTATAGTCCAGGAAACTTGAAGAAACGCTTGTTCTCATCTCCGTTATCTCTTCCTAAATACATAGCGTATTCCGGCTCACCCTGCTGGAAACGCATTTGGCTCGAAGAAAAACGCCTGCACCCATGATGTGCTCATCATGACGAATCATTTCCCAAACAGAATCCAGTAAATATTTTTCTTCAAAGGATCTTCTTTCACTTAAGTGAACGGTGTCCTTTTAAAGAGACTGGGAACTGTTGCCGCACCGTTATCGGTTTCGTTATACATTTCATCCAAGTGCTCGCTGATTGCTCTTGCAGCGTTCTCCGCTAAAGTAATGGACTTTCTGGCTTTTTCCACATTCATCGCTGTAGTGGAAAAGTAAGTAATCCTGATTAATCTTATCGAAAGGATTTTCCTACCGCATTCAACAGAACAATGTTTACCAGCACAAAGACTATTAACATGGATACGCAAACCAATGCAGAAATTCTTCCTGCCAGGCTGCTTCTCTTTTTACCCTTTACAGCCTTTTGCCTTCTGTCCCGGCTTTAACTCCCGGGAGCTTTCTTAAAAAGCCTTGGGCCAGCTTTTCCTGACTCCCCGCCTGCCTGTGTCTTAACAGCAGCTTCCTTTGGGCTTAACCCGTTTTCCTGTGTGTTTTCCATTCTTCCTCCTTGAAATTGTCATTCCTCTATCTCAGGAAAATTCTCGTGAAATGGTAGGAGTTACTCTCCTCCATGATTCCGCTTTAATCAATATCGTCAGTTTGGAAGAATGTATTAGTGAATTTACGGAAATAAAAAGTATCGTTGCTCTAATGCAGTATGGTCTGTAATTGAGGCATACATCCAGTTAACTTCATCCTGCGTACTATAAGAATGATGATTTATACGCTCTAATGCAGTATGGTCTGTAATTGGGGCACGCTCCCGCTAACCTCGCTTTTCGCAACGGTGCTAACTTCAAGCTTCGCTTTACTCGCTTTCAGTAAGTACCGGCGGGCTCAGATTGCCCCTATTACAGACCATACTGCATTATCGCTTCTCTATGAATCATTACAGAACTTCTACTTCGCCGTTTTTCTGCAAGTGCAGTTAGACCTCAGACTCCCTCTTATTCAGGCCTATATGTTGAAAAGCCTTAATAGCTTCTCAAATACGCTTTTTTTATTTCTGTAAATTGCCCCGATCTTAGTCTACCTTCTCTCCGCAGGCTTCGGCGTAGGCTTTCAGGGCTTCTTTTTGTTTCTTGTTTAACTTTCTTCGGGGTTTCTACTACTAAGGTTACGTAGTGGTCGCCTCTAACGTTGGGGTTCTGTAAGGATGGAACGCCCTTACCCCGTAGTCTGGTTCTGGTATCGGACTGGGTTCCGGGAGCAATCTTTAACTCCACCGGTCCGTCCACGGTCTTTACAATGGTGCTTCCGCCCAGGGTAGCCTTGGGGAAGCTGATGGCCTCTGTTGAGTAAATATTTACGCCCTGTCTCTTAAAGAAGGGGTGATCGCTAACGGATACCTCTACCAGTAAGTCTCCTCTGGGGCCGCCGTTTCTTCCGGGGTCTCCGCCTCCGGACTTACGAATGGCCTGTCCATCGTCAATTCCCGCAGGAATAGCGATTTCCATGCTCTTCTCCGTGTTGATGTAGCCTTCTCCACGGCAATCCGGACATTTTTCTCTTAACCACTGTTCCTTCTCCGTGACACTCCGGACAGGTGGTTACCTGCTGAATGGTACCGAAGATGCTTTGCTGGGTCATTCTTACCTGACCTGCACCGTTACAACGGGGACAGGTCTGTCTTTCCGTTCCCGGCTTTGCTCCGGAGCCGTTACAGGTCTTACAGGTATCTTTATATCGAATCTTAATGGTCTTCTTTACACCCTAATAGCCTCATCAAAAGGAAATACGAAGTCCTACACGAATATTGGCTCCCTTTTTCCGGCATATTGGATCTTCTGCTGGAAGAACCGTAGGAGGAACCGAAGCCTCCCCCGAAAAACTCGGAGAAAATATCTCCCATATCCATGCCGCTGAAATCAAAACCGCCAAAACCGGAGCTTGCTCCCGCAGCGGAATTCGCATCAAAGGCCGCATGGCCATAGGTATCATAGGCCTTTCTCTTCTCCGGATCGGACAATACCGCATAGGCTTCCGAAGCTTCCCGGAATTTCTCTGCGGCACTTTCATCTCCGGGATTAGAGTCCGGATGGTACTGCTTTGCCAACTTTCGATAGGCTCTTTTAATGGCACTATCATCGGCATTTTTATCTACCCCCAGCACCTCATAATAATCACGCTTTTCTGCCATATATTTTCCTCTCCTTTAAATCCCAGGAAAAGACAGGCTTAAGCCTGTCTTCTCCGGAAAATTTTTCGAATTACACTTCCTTAAAGTCTCCGTCGACTACATTGTCGTCAGCGTTACCGCTCTGGCCTTCAGAAGCTGTTGCTCCTGCATCTGCCGCTCCGGCACCGGCTGCACCTGCCGCCTGAGCCTGCTCATACACCTTTGGTGAAAAAGTGCCTGAGAAGACTGCATCAGCTTCTCCTGTGCTGCCTTAATCTGCTCTGCACCATCCTTGGTAATTCCCTCCAAAGGATTGGCTGCAAGAACATCCTCCAATGCCTTTAAGTCAGCTTCTACGGTTGCCTTATCGCTGTCGCTAAATCTGACTCCCACATCGGTCAGAGCCTTCTTGGTCTGGAATACGATGGAATCCGCTCCGTTTCTTACTTCGATAGCTTCCTTCTTCTCCTTATCCGCTGCTTCGAACTGTGCAGCTTCATTTACCGCCTTATCAATATCCTCCTTGGACATGTTGGATCCGGAGGTAATGGTGATGTGCTGCTCCTTACCGGTTCCCTTATCCTTAGCGGAAACATTTACGATACCGTTGGCATCAATGTCGAAAAGGTAACTTCGATCTGAGGAACACCACGCTGTGCCGGTAAGATACCGTCCAGTCTGAACTGTCCTAAGGTCTTGTTATCTCTTGCAAACTCTCTTTCACCCTGTACAACATGGATGTCTACTGCAGTCTGATTATCTGCCGCTGTAGAGAATACCTGAGAAGCTCTGGTAGGAATGGTTGTATTTCTCTTGATAAGAGGAGTAGCCACTCCGCCTAAAGTCTCGATAGAAAGAGTTAACGGTGTTACGTCCAGAAGAAGAACATCGCTTGCTCCAGCCTCTCCGCTCATCTTACCACCCTGTACCGCTGCACCAAGGGCAACACACTCATCAGGGGTTTCAAGTTCTTGGAAGGCTCTTTTCCGGTAAGCTGCTTTTACCTTTTTCCTGTACTACAGGCATTCTGGTGGAACCGCCGACTAAGAGTACCTTTCCTAAAGTCAGCGTTGCTAAGTCCTGCATCCTTCATGGAGTTCTGTACAGGAACTGCTGTTCTCTCTGTTAAATCAGAGGTGATTTCCTCAAACTTTGCTCTGCTAAGCTTCATATCCAAGTGCTTTGGACCCTCTGCTGTAGCAGTAATGAAAGGCAGGTTAATATCTGTAGTGGTTGCGGAGGAAAGCTCCTTCTTTGCCTTTCTCAGCCGCTTCCTTCAAACGCTGTAAAGCCATCTTATCCTGAGAAAGGTCTACACCCTCTGCAGCCTTAAACTCGTCTACCAGCCACTTGGTAATACGATCATCATAGTCATCACCACCTAAAGTGAGTATCACCGTTGGTGGACAATACTTCGATTACGCCGTCTCCGATGTCGATGATGGATACATCGAAGGTACCACCACCTAAGTCGTATACCATAACCTTCTGCTCAGACTCATCCTCCAAACCGTAAGCAAGAGCTGCCGCTGTAGGCTCGTTGATGATACGCTCTACCTTAAGACCTGCAATCTTACCTGCATCCTTGGTAGCCTGACGCTGAGCATCGTTAAAGTAAGCAGGAACGGTAATAACCGCCTCGGTTACCTTTTCTCCCAAATAGCTCTCCGCATCCGCCTTTAACTTCTGTAAAATCATAGCGGAAATTTCCTGTGGAGTATAATCCTTTCCGTCAATGGATACCTTGTAATCTGTACCCATGTGTCTCTTGATGGAGGAAATGGTTCTCTCCGCATTGGTTACCGCCTGTCTCTTAGCAGGCTCTCCCACAAGACGCTCTCCGGTCTTGGTAAATGCCACTACAGAAGGGGTTGTTCTCATACCCTCTGCATTGGGGATAACAACGGGCTTTCCGCCCTCCATAACTGCTACACAGCTGTTGGTTGTTCCTAAGTCAATTCCAATAATCTTTCCCATAGTCTTTACTCTCCTTTTTCTCTATATACAAAAATGTTTTTCTTTCAAAAACTTTTTCTTACTAACGTTATTTTAGAACTCTTACATGATATGCTCATGTCTCAGGCATTACTGCCTTACTATCTGTTGTATTGCTTTTTATTATCTACTTCTTTACCTTTTACCATGGAGTGTCGAACCACATTTCCCCGATAGGTATATCCCTTCTGAAGATCCTGGGTAATGGTATCTTCCTCCGCATCTCCTCTTCCTCCGTCATCACCGCATTGTGTAAAGCCGGATCAAACTTCTTACCGAGGGCCTCGATTTCCTGAATGTTGCAATCGGCAAACATCTTCTGAATCTGCTTGTATATTCCTTCTATGCCTTTGACGAAGGGGAATCCTTTTCCTCTTCCTGCACATGACTTAAAAGCTCTTTCAAAGTTGTCCACCACCGGGAAGCAGAGCTTCGATAATGCTTTTGGCTCCCAGTTCAAACATCTGTGCCTTTTTCCTTCTCGGAGCGCTTTCTAAAAGTTCTCATACTCCGCCAAGGTTCTAAGGTACTTATCCTTTAATTGAGAAGTTCCGGATTCTCTTCGAGCTTCCTTCCTCTACAGCCTGAGAACTCTCCACGGATTCCTCTCCGGAAGTCTCTTCGGAAGCAGCCTCTCCCATTCTCTTCCGCATCTACTTCTGCAGATGCTTCCTGAGCCTGATTAAGCTCCTCTTCCATCCCTTGCTGCTCTGTATTTTCTGCCACAAGTCTCTCCTTTCTCTATTTAAAAACTCCGTTCCATATCCTGAATCAGTTTTGTCAAAGTTTTTAAAACCTTCTCATAATCCATTCGCTTCGGTCCAATGACACCAAAGGGTACCCTGCATTCCGTTACCCAAGTGATACTTTGCGGTAACTACTGCACAATCCGTCACATCCTCCAAAGGACTTTCCTTTCCGATATAGACCTGAATGCTTCCATCCTTTTCTTCCGACTCGTTGTCTTTCAGAAGACCTGCCAGCTCCTCCTTCCGCTCTAAAGCGGAAATCAGCTTGGAGGCATTTTCCGAATCGGTAAGCTCCGGATATTTGAAAATGTTGGTGGCACCGGAGGTATAAATCTCTACCTCTTCCTCCTCAGGATGCAAAAGCTCCTGCATTCCCCAGTACGGTTTCCATGGTTGCTTTATAAGGCGTTCTATCCATTAAAGAGCGGATATCCTTTTCTCCCAGCTCCTCCAAGGAGAGCCCCTGCTAAAAACATCATTTAGCAAAAGGTTTAAGGGAGAGGATGGCAGCCTGTTCCAAATCCTCCGGAATGTCCAAGGTAATGGTCTTTACGATATTGCCCTGAAACATCAGAAGGAATAAGACCTTCTGTTTCTCCACTAAGGAAAGCTGCAAGAACTTGATTTTGTTCTTCTGCATACTGGGGCCGGATACTAAGGCCGCGTAGTGGGTGTCACTGGCAATGTTTCTTACCAAAGCCTGTAAGGTACTTTTCCAGTCGTTCCATTCTGGCAAACATAGAGCTCTTCACATCGGATAAAGGCCCTGCTCCTGCTTTCTCCATAAGCTGATCCACATAAAAGCGGTAACCCTTATCTGAGGGAATTCTTCCTGCAGATGTATGAGGCTGTATAATATACCCTAACTCTTCCAAGTCGCTCATTTCATTACGAATGGTTGCCGAGCTTAGATTCAAACCGGAAAACTTACTGATGGTGCGAGAACCTACCGGCTCTCCGGTTTCCAAATAGTTTTTTTGATAATCGTGGTGAGAATAATCACCTTTCTCTGATCCACAGAACTCTTTCCCTCCTTTCTCGGCTTTTGTTGGCACTCATGTGTATTGAGTGCTAACACATGGTCATAATATACCGCTAATGGAAGGATGTGTCAAGAATTTTTTTCAGAAGAACTTTGTGAATTTCTGATGAACATAGGGCAGGGGCGGATTTTCTACTTGACTTCGCATTTTTCTTCCTGCTCTTTCTAAAGATATGTATCGCTTTCTCGGTATAGGGGCTTACTCGGGGCACGCTCCCGCTAAGCTCGCCCTACGTATCAGTACTAAGCTTCAAGCATCGCGTTGCTCGCTTTCAGCAAGTACTGACGGGCTCAGATTGCCCCCGTCATGAGCTCCCTATACCGAGAAAGCGAGCTCGAATGCATTGAATAAAAAAGTAATAGAATCTAATATGCCAAAAATGCAAAAATTGAAAAAATTTTGAATCTAAGACAAATGTCAAAAGTCGGAAAGCCTGAGAAATCGCCCCTCCTTGTTCGGGGAAAGAACGCTGTAGAAACGCAAGGCTTGATTTTTACAGTTTGCTCTTCCCTACTCCCCTAAAATCATCTCTCCCTTCAGTTCTAAGCCTTTTACCGTTCTGATGCTTCCGATAGCTTCTTTTCCTAATTGAGCTAATCTCTCGTCTTTCTTTTCCTGATTTTCCTCTAACTCTGCCAGGAGTTCATCCTGTACCGGCAGAATATAGCGGATATATTCTTTATTAAACCCGGTGTAATAGTATTTTCCTTCAATCTCTCGAATTTCTTCTATTAAGATGGAGCTTTCTTTTCCTAAGAATTTCTCTCTAAATTTCTTGGAGTCTTCCAACGCCAGTGCCAAAAAGCTCTTTGGAGCAGGGCTGTTTTGATATTATCCGGAATCTGCTCCTTCATTTCGTCTGCTTTCGTCCCCTTTCTTCTGGAGAACTTGAATACGTGGAGGTCATAAAAGAGATTTCCTTTAAATAGCAAGAGACTCCTGAAAATCTTCCTCCCTTTCTCCGGGGAAGCCAACAATCACATCCGTCGTAATGGCCGCCATGGGATAAACCCTTCGGATATCCTCTACCGCCTTTTTGAAGTCTTCTTTAGTATAATGACGATTCATTTCTTTAGGGTCTTTTCCGCACCGCTTTGTAAGGACAGGTGGAAATGAGGGCAGATTGCTTCTACTTCCTTTTAAACCTGCTAAAAAGCGTTCCGTAATTATTCTAGGGTTCAAGACTTCCCCAAACGAATTCTTTGAATACCGGGAAATCTTTCCCCACCTCAGAAATCAAATGGAGTAAAGCCTCTCCCGTTTCCGCCTTTCTGCTGGCATATTCATAGGAAAGATTTTCAAAATCCAATCCGTAGGAAGACAGGTGAATGCCGGTAAGCACCACCTCTTGAAAGCCTTCCTTTGCCAAATGGCGAATTTCCTCCAGACAGTCCTCTTCCTTACGACTTCTGATTCTTCCTCGAACATAGGGGATGATACAGTAGGCGCAAAAACTGATTACAGCCGTCCTGCACCTTTACAAAGGCTCTGCTCTTATCCTTCGGCTTAGAAAGGAAGAGATTTTCGTACTCTCCTCCTCCCTGCACCGGGGAAAAAGGGCTCCATGGGGACTTGCATCATTTTTCCAGCATAGCCTCCCCGATAGGCCTTAATCAGCTCTACCACCCTGCCTTTTTCCGGTATTTCCGATAAGAATATCAATGCCCTTATCCTCTTTCAGCTCCTCCTGCTTTCCTTCCACATAGCAGCCGGTGGCAATGACGATGGCCTCCGGATTCCTCTGCTTAGCCTGATGAATCATTTGCCGGGATTTTCGGTCCGCAATATTGGTCACGGAGCAGGTATTAATCAGGTAAATGTCCGCCTCCTCCGTAAAGTCCACCAGCCTTGCCCCTTCCTGCAAAAATAGCTTCGGTCATGGCCTCTGTTTCATATGAATTGACTTTTGCAGCCTAAGTTGTGCATGGCAAAACGCAGTCCTGCTAAATTCCATTTTTATCCTCTTTCTAAAATCCCACAGTTCTTTTCACGGCTTTCGCTTGACTTTAAAAATCGTTCATTACTACAATAAACTTATCAATTTTTAAAGGAGGGTAAGCTGTGAAGACAGTTCGTATTTCATTAAATTCTATTGATAAAGTTAAGTCCTTTGTAAACGAGTTGGTTCGTTACTCTGATGTGGACTTCGATTTGGTTTCCGGTCGTTACGTGATTGATGCAAAGTCTATTATGGGAATTTTTCTCCTTGGACCTTTCCAAGCCCATCGACTTAAACATTCATGCTGATGATGGAGAGATGGAGGATATTTTATCCCATCTGGCTCCTTACATCATTTAACTGTTGTATCTTAACGGAAAGAAAGAAGATATACAAGGCTTTTCAAAAGTGCATGGTTTCATGCACTTTTTCTTATGTAAAGAAGGAGAATTATGCAATACCAAGCATTTTTGATTAAATATGCAGAAATCGGCACCAAGGGAAAAAACCGTTATGTCTTTGAGGACGCCCTGGTGCATGATATTCGGATGAAATTAAAGCAGGCCAGCGGAAGCTATTCCGTAAGCCGGGAACGGGGAAGAATCTATGTAAATGTAAAGTCCGAGGACTACGATTATGAGAGTGCATTGATGCCCTTCGCCATGTGTTTCGGTATTGCCGGCATTGCGCCCATGGTGCAGGTACCTTTTAAGCCCGGACTTTTCCGTTTTTGGAAAAATGCGGTCCTTTCCTACTTTAAAGAAGCCTATGGAGACAGCAGCGTTTCCTTCAAGGTGGAAAGCCGAAGAGCGGAAAAGTCCTACCCCATGACCTCTCCGGAGCTGGATCAGGAACTTGGACACAGCATTTTGGAGGCCTTCCCCAACGCTCGTGTAGATGTGCATAAGCCGGATGTGAAGCTTCGGGTGGAAATCCGTCAGTATATGAACATTTACGGAAAAATCATTCCCGGACTGGGAGGAATGCCTCTTGGCACCAAACGGAAAGCTATGCTTTGTTTACTTTCCGGAGGAATCGACTCTCCCGTTGCGGGCTACAAGGTGGCAAAGCGGGGTGCTTTGCTGGAGGCAACCTACTTCCATGCTCCCCCCTACACCAGTGAAAGAGCAAAAATCAAGGTTATGGATCTGGCCAAGCAGGTTTCCACCTATACCGGCCCCATACTGCTGCATGTGGTAAATTTCACGGATATCCAGCTGGCCATTTATGAGCACTGCCCCCATGAGGAGCTGACCATCATCATGCGCCGCTATATGATGCGGATTGCGGAGGCATTGGCCTATAAAAAAATAACTGTATCGGCTTAATTACCGGAGAATCCATCGGACAGGGTGGCTTCCCAGACTCTGCAAAGTCTGGTCTGTACCAACGAGGTCTGCACTCTGCCGGTTTACCGTCCCTTGATTGCCTTTTGATAAGCAGGAAATCGTGGATGTGGCTCAGAAATCGGAACCTACGAAACCTCCATTGAACCCTACGAAGATTGCTGTACTATCTTCGTGGCAAAGCACCCCGTTACCAAAGCCTATCCCGAGAAGATTCGGAAATCAGAGGAAAAACTGGCGCCCATCGTAGCGGAAATGGTGGAGAAGGCCATCAATGAGGCAGAGGCGATTTTTAATGCGGAAGGATAAGCCTGCAGAAATTTAAAAAAGGATGTAGGGAAAAAGGGTAATCTCTTCCTACATCCTTTTTAATTTCTTTTACTTTAGGCTTTTTCCTGCAAATAAAGGCGTGCCACTCCCTTCCTGCAGCTCTTCCAGAATTTCCCATTCCTTCACTGCTTTCAGAGTCTTTCTGACTTCTTCCGCCTTTTTCTTCCAAAAATTCGGAGGCAATAAAGATTCCTCCTTCTTCCAAAAACTTCGGTACTTCCGGTGCCAAGGCAATGATAACCGGCGCTAAAATATTGGCTAAAACCAAAGAGAAAGGGCTTTTTCTTCACAGCTTTTACGAAAGGCCTGCTCTTCCTTTTCCTGTCCCAGGATATTTCCGATAAAAAGAGTCATTTGGTCTTTGGAAAGGGTATTTTTTTCAAAAGATTTTCTTCTACTGCTCCCTCACAAAGGGGGTCTAAATCCGTAGCGAATACTTCCTTTGCACCCATCTTGAGAGCAGCTATGCCCAGAATTCCGGAGCCGGTTCCCAAATCCAGAACCCTCTCCTTTCCCTTTCCGTATTTTTCCTAAAGGCCTGAAGGCAGAGCTTGGTGGTTTCATGTTGTCCGGTTCCAAAAGGTTGTGCCCTGGGATCTACCGACAGCAGGATTTTTCCCCTCAGCTTCCTTCGGTACCTCCTCCCAGCTTGGGCAGATGAGTCTCCCACGGAAAAGGAATGGAAGAAGTCATGCCAGACATTCATCCAGTCCTTATCCTCCGTTTCAGATTGGCTAATGCTTCCCTTACCGATATTGCAGTAGGAAGACATATTTTCCAGCTCTTCTCTCAATGCTCTGAGAATTTCATCGCACTCTTCTTCCGTGAAAAATGTTGGAAGAATTCAAAGGTATAGGAATGATCCACCAAGGGGTCGGAAAAGGCCTTTTCCACCTCTTCCTTTCGTCTTTCCTTATCTTCTTTGGAAAGCACTTCCACATAAAAAGGAAAGGTGGCATCCTCTATGCTGTCATCTCCCTCCGGATAAAGGTCTACAAACATCGTTTTCGCCTCTTCCTCGGTAATCCCCAGCTGGTCGGAAAACTCTACCCCCTCAATGCCCAATTCCTCCATAAGAAATGCGGCCAGAATCTCCTCCGCCTCAACAGTGGTATCAATACTATACTTACGCCAAAACCATGCCTACCCCTTTCCTTCTTTCTTTCCCTCTTTTTAATAGTAAAAAACAGGGGCTACAAAAAATCCGATATATTCAAAACTGATATGCAGTATAGGTCTGAAAGTAGGGGTAATCTGAGCCCGTCGGTACTTGCGAAAAACAAAGGAACTGCAGTTTTTCGCTTAGTACTGCTAGCAGGGCGAGGTTAGCGGGAGCGTACCCCTGATTTTAGACCTATACTGCATGACGAAATCTTTCAGATTTTCTGTAGCCCCTTTCTTTTATGCCTTAAAAAAATTTCCTTAAAACCGGCAGTTCCTCTTTTAAAACAGTAAATACATTCCTCCAAATCTCTCTTCTCCGTATATTGGGAGAAGGAAAAAACGCGAGGGTGGAATCCAAATCACCATGAGCTTAGTCCGATAGCTTTCAAGGTTCCGGAGATTCCGGGGATGGTTAGAGGAGCAGGCGAGCCGCTGCTGACATAAATTCCTCTTTCCTCCAAGGCATGAAGCAGAACCTCCGCCTTTCACGCCCTGAAAGGCTGCAGAAACGATGTGGGGTGCGGAGGCTTCCCCTTTTTCCGAATGTACGGTCACGCCCTCTATTTTTTTCCAATTCATCAATAAAAGAAATCCTTCAAATGATAGAGCATTTCCTGCTTTTTCTTTAAAAATGGCTGTAGCTAAGCTTTGCTGCAAGTCCCAGTCCTGCAATACCGGGGATATTCAGGGTACCGGAACGAAGACCGTTTTGGTGTCCTCCGCCAAGCATTAACGGAGAAAGCTTTACCTTTTCATCCACATACAAAAATCCGATGCCCTTTGGTCCGTGAAGCTTATGTCCGCTGACGGAAAGCAGGTCTACCATATCTCTCTTGGGACGAAGCTCCATTTTTCCATAAGCCTGAATGGCATCCGTATGGAAAAAGGGTCTTTAGGATTCTTTTCCTTAATACATTTTTCCAATGGCGGCAATATCCTGCACAGCTCCTATCTCATTGTTTACCGTCATAATGGAAACCATAATGGTATCTTCCCGAATAGCATTTTCCAAATCCGTAAAAGAGATATGTCCCTTTTCATCTACCGGCAGGACCGTTAAGGAAAAAAACCGTGCTGCTCTAAAAACTCCAAGGGGCTTATATACCGCCGGATGCTCAATGGCGGAGGTAATGATGTGCTTTCCCTGTCTCTCCATGCCAAAGCAGGTTCCCATAAAGGCGGTGTTGTTGGACTCTGTTCCCCCGGAAGTGAAAATAATCTCTTTTTCCTTGCATTTTAAAGTGTTTGCAATGGTCTCTCTGGCCTCACGATAATAGAGCTTCCGCTTCCACGCCCATCTTATGCTTTGCCGACGGGTTTGCATAGTCTGCCAACATGGTGGTGGTCATCAAATCCGCCACCTCTGGATATACCTTGGTACTGGCTGCATTATCCAAATAGATACTTCTCATCTTCTTCTCCTTCCGGTCTTACTCCGTTGTTGCATATTCCAGCTGCATCATAATCAGGCTTAATGCCGTAATGGCTGCAGTTTCTGTCCGTAAAATGCGTTTTCCCAGACTGATAGGGAGGAATCCCTCTCCCATGGCTTGCTCCACCTCTTCCTTGGTAAAGCCTCCTCCGGTCCTATACAAAGGGCAATGGACAATCTTTCTTCCCTTTTCACAGCTGCTTCCATCTTGCTGAGGATTTCTCTTGTGGGAACTACGCCTCTTTCATTTTTCATAGGGCAGAAAGCTTAAAATCACAATCCTTCACATAGGAAAAAGCTTCCTTCCAGCCCATTCCGTTTTCCATCTTGGAAGAATGGAACGCTTACTCTGCTTTGCTGCAGCATCCATAATGCTTTGCCATCGACTGATTTTCTTCTCTTCCTTTTTCCTTTCAGCTTCATCACCGTGTTCTTACTTTCCAAAGGAATCAGGGCGAAAATCCCCAGCTCCACCGCCTTTTGAATAATCCATTCCATCTTGTCCCCCTTGGGAAGGGGCTTGAAGCAGGATAAGTTTTGCAGGCAGCTCATGGGGCTCTTCTCGAAAAGCAAATGGAAAGAACTGCCTCATCCTCCGAAAAGGACTGAATTTCACATTGATAATCCACACCTTCTCCATCGGAAATCAGGATTTTCTCCCCAATTTGCCCTCGTAATACCTTATGTAAATGGTGGAAGTTCTCTCCTCTTAAAAGGATTTCCCCTTCCCCTATCTCTTCTTTCGACACAAAAAAATGATGCATTAGCCTTCCTTTTCCCGGAAATATTCTTAAAAACTCTTTTTATATTACAGCTTTCCGGAAAAAGAATACAATCCCTCGCAAAAGGAAGGTAAGAAAGCAATACAAAGGCAGAAAAGAAAGCATCGTAAAAGCAGAAAGAAAGCAAAGGCAGATGGCTTTTTCTACCATCTGCCTCTTCCTTTTTACAAAAGCTTTCTTCCAAGCCATGTCGGTTTATCAACCCTACTAAAAAAACTTTTAGTTTTTAGATTTCTTCTATAGTTTTTGCTTTTCTACTATTATAAGGAAACCTAGCTTAAATCGCCTTGAAATGCTTCCTCTAAAGTCTTCAATAATATCCTCCACATTTTCAATACCGATGGAAAGACGTACGGAGTTCTCCTGAATTCCCTGCTCAAGAAGCTCTTCCTTGGTTCCCTCGGAATGGGTGGTGGATGCAGGGTGAATCGCCAAAGACTTTACATCCGCAACATTTGCCAGTAAGGAGAATAACTCCAGATTATCAATGAAATCCTTAGCAGTTCTTTTCATTTCCCTTTACCGTAAAAGGTGAAAATGGAGCCGCCGCCGTTTGGCAGGTATTTCTTATAAAGAGCCTGCTGAGCGGGATCTGTGGATGCTGCAGGGTGAGAAACGGATTCCACCTTCGGATGCTTCTTTAAATATTCCACAACCTTTAATGCATTATCTCTATGACGCTCTACACGAAGGGCAAGACTCTCCAAGCCCTGAATCAATACCCAGGCATTGAATGGAGAAATTGCTGCTCCCTCATCACGGATGGTAATGGCACGAAGGTAGGTTGCAATTACTGCAGGGCTGTATCTACTGCAAAAGCGCACACCGTGGTAGGAGGGTTTGGCTCAGTAAGCCATGGCCACTTCTTGCTCTTTGCCCAATCGAATTTTCCTGCATCTACCACAAGTCCGCCCAAGGAAGAACCGTGTCCGCCGATAAACTTTGTTGCGGAGTGCACACGATATCTGCACCGTACTCAATAGGGACGAATCAGATAGGGGTTGCAAAGGTATTGTCCACAATCAAGGGAAGACCATGCTTATGAGCAAGATTTGCCCAAAGCCTCAATATCAATAGCATCTCCGTTTGGATTTCCTAAGGACTCAATGTAGAGTGCCTTGGTATTTTCCTGAATAGCCTTCTCCGCCTCAGCTAAGTCTGTGGGAGAAACGAAAGGTAGTTTCCACACCGAACTCCGGGAAGGTATGCTTTAAAAGTTATAGGTTCCTCCGTAAATGTTTTTTCGCGCTGACAATGTGGTCTCCCTTGTGGGCAATAGCCTTAAAAGCATAGGTAACCGCTGCTGCACCGGAAGCTACCGCCAGAGCTGCCACACCGCCCTCTAAAGCCGCTACTCTGGCTTCCAAAACACCCTGGGTGGGGTTTGGTTAAACGTCCGTAAATGTTTCCGGCATTTCTTAAAGCAAAACGGTCTGCCGCATGATCGGAATTATCGAAAAACATAGGATGTGGTCTGGTAGATAGGTACCGCCCTTGCCCGGTTGCCGGATCCGCCTGCTCCTGTCCTACATGAATCGCCTTGGTATCAAATCCAAAATTTCTCTCGTTTCTCTTCTTAACTCCCATTTTATTTTTCCTCCTTATACTCTACACAAGCTTTCCGATGGTTTAAAACTTTTCTTTCGGAAGCTTTCCTTCAGCTTCTTTCTCACTGATTCTTGCTTACATCTTGCTACTCGCTTTTTGCTACTTTCTTTTGCTTCTTTCTTCTTATCTTGCAGAAGATTTTTCTTGCTGAGACTATACTAGCATTTTCTGAAATTCCCTGTATAATACAAGAGTTTTGGATTTAGCTATAGTTTTCATTTATAGCAAATGCTTTTATCACTGTTCCTCTATGCCGATAAAGGTTTCTACTTGTCTATCTAAAAGCAAAAAAATATAGGAATACCAATAGCTTCAAATTCATGTATCGCTTTATTCTGGTCTTATATTTTTCTTTTCTAAATTGGATATTTTTATAAGTTCAGAATTGTCCTATTCTCGAGTAGCAGTACACTGATACATGAGGAGGCAATTATGAAAGCAAAAAAACACAAAAATTAGCTCTTACTGCCCTATTTGCGGCATTATCTTATGCTGTATTTCACCTTTTACAGATTAAAAATTCCTATCGGATGCAGATGCCACTTCTATTCATTTTAGGGAAATGCGGTGGTAGTCATTGCGGCACTCGTTCTGGGCGGTCCGTTAGGCGGATTTGCCGGAGCTTTGGGGAATGACCATCGGTGATTTGCTGGATCCGGTTTATATCACTTATGCCCAAAAACCTTGGTTGTAAAATGGTAATTGGTTTGAATTGTAGGCTTTGTTGCCCATAAGTTAGGAAAGATTCAAGATAGCACATAGACAAGTCCATAATTTTTAGATGGGTTTTTACTTTCTGCCATTTGCGGACTTTTTCGCCAATGTAATCCTTGATCCCCAGCATCAGCTATTTTTATAAACTCTTGATTTTAGGAAAAGCCTGCTGCAGAACTTTCCTTCAAGATTTAATCTGTTCGCTACCGGAATCAATGCCATCACTTCCACCATCGTTTTCCGTCTTTGTTTACATGGGACTCTATCCTATCCTTCGAAGCAAAAATATGGATACTTTGCGTCTTGCATAAAAACAAGATGCAAAGCATCAATATTTGCCACTATATTTTTCCATTATCCCTCCTTTGGGAAGTGCCTAACAGTACTCCTGAACAAGCGTTTGCAGCAAAAAAACTCCTCTTACCCTATCAGGGTGAGGAGTTTTTTGTTCTCAGAAAATAAATTTTTGCCCTTCTGTAAAGCCAGAGCAAGCAGTGCATTGCCAAGTAAAATCGCTATAATCCAGAAAATGGTTTTCCTACAGACTGCTCTCGGATTTTTCAGAAAGCTGTATGGGCCGGAAACCAGACCAATCCCATTTAAAATCAAAGAGGGATGGCATACAGCAATGTTACTCCCAGCAGCCTTTCCTATGGCCGAAACAGGAAGGACTCGCTTCTCTTCCATGAAAGAGAAAGAAAAATGGAAAGGAAGGGACAAAAGCAAGTGGCTGAAAAAATCTTGTTCCATCCAAAAATTCATGGGCAAATCCGTTTTCCGGTCCAAGCACTAAAAGCACCACGAAGAAGGTCAATGCCAAACACCCGGAAGAAATATAGCGGAAAAGGGAAAGGGAGGGAGGAAATGTCCCAGCTCTCTCCTTTTCTTGCTGCAAAGGCTCTACTGAGTACACCCTTTCCCTTGATTTTTCTTTGCAAAAAGGAAAAAGAGCATAAACGCTGAGCTGATTCCGCAAAGCAGGTTGGAATCGGTCGTATAGAAACGAAAGGTTCCCAGTCCGTCATCCTGCAATCCGTGCAATACTACGATGCACTCCAACAGTAGCAAAAACAAAATGCCCCAGCATTAATCCCTTTTCTCCGGTCTTTTTCATCCCTTACCCTTTCTATTTTTCGCTTATCTATTCCGGAAATTTCCATTTCTCTTTTTCGCTAATCTTTTGAAATTTTTCCATTTCTCTTTTCGCTGATCATTTGAAATTTTTCATTTCCCATTTTAGCTTTTCCATACCAAAAGCTATTTGATTGCTTCCACTTCTTCTCCTTACTAGCAAAGATACAGAACACCGGCATCAAAGGAATCGCAGTCCTTCACTCCGGTATACATCATCATTTCCCGAAGCTCCTCCTGCATATTTTCACCTTGGAAATCACGCCCTCTGCCCCATGGGAAAGGAGGGTTGCAGGATTCCCCGACCCTACGGAAACCGCATCTGCCCCTAAAGGCCCAAAGCCTTATAGGCATCATAGCCGGTATCCATGCTGCAATCCACGAAAAATCTGCATCTTACTATCCTGTAAAAGCTTCCTTGATTTTCGGTAAAAATCTGTAGAGGAGCAATCCCGAAGGAAGTCTGCCGTGATGGTGAGAAACTACGATGGCGGCACAGCCTGCTTCCCTTTGCCTTCAGTGCATCCTGAACGGAAAGCACGCCCTTTGCCACAAAGGGTAGCTAGCATAGGCTACAAAATCCGCTAAATCCTTGCTAAACACCGGTCCCATGGGGATTCCGTCTACCACATCATAACGACCGTCTGTTCCCGGCACGTGGTCAATGTCGATTCCCTACTGCCACAGAGCCATGTTCTACAGCATAGTCTATCTCTTCCCGTATTCTTCCATGATCCGCAAAATGGCTTGATAATCCGCACTGTATCAGGGATTTTTGAGCAACAATCTTTCCATAATCTTCATTGTCTTCCATCCCTACCCAGTTAAGCGCATTTAATTCCTTTGCCGCTGAGGCATACTCCTCCATAGGGGTTCTTCCATTTTCCAGTACCTTGTTCAAGTGGGAAAATGCCGGCATCATAATAGGGAAGGCATATTTCTTTCCAAAAATCTCCTTCTCCAAGGAAACCTCAGTACTGTCTATCACCCGCATTTCCACATGGATTCGATCCAGATAGGCTCTGTTGTATCGATTGGCATCCTCTGCATTTCCACTGGTCACCGGAATAACTCCCGGTCTTCCCGGCCATGGGCTATTGTTCATTTCCATAAAAATCTCCTTTCAAAAATCACTAAATGATAAACAGTATACATTTACCCGGCTTGCATAAGAGCTTTTTCCACTCTTCAAAGGATATCCTATTTGGCTTTTTAGAAACTTTCTATTCTTTCTCTTAAGCAGTGTCCTCCAGCTTTTAAACTACCGGGATAGAATAAAACCAAAAGGGCATAGGCAGCAAGCGCAATCAGTAAAAATAAAGGAAATAAAGGCGGAAACGAATTCCTCCTGCTCCTCCTTTTTGTAAAGTCCCTTTAATTTGTAAAGGTACAGGAAATCCTGTGGGACAAAGAAAGTACAGAATGACACCGAAGGAAAAAAATTCGATTCTGCATTTGCTCCTTAAAAAGCAGGAAGAACAGCAGAATGATGCTTCCGCAGAACAAAAGACAGATTCCTGCCAAAGTAAATAAAGACGCTAAAAATCCTTTGTGCAGCTTCATGCTATAGCCAAGGCTAAACAAAATCAGAGAGCCGATGGGGACGGTCAACGCTTTCCATGGTATTGTCAAAAACAGCCTTTAGACCTGTATTTTGCATAAGGACTTGATGCAAACCGCTGGCATTCATGAATACTCCGAAAAGCACCGCAAGGATAAAGGAGCTGGTAAATATTTTTCCTGGCAAAGGGCAAAAGCTTCCGTTCTCCTATACTTTTATTCATTAAAATCAGGGGCACAAAGATAAAGTTAATCAGGATTCCCGCGATATCAAAGGGAATCAAATTGGCAGTATAGCTCTTTCCCCACCACGCTGATATACAAAGGGCAGTGCTACTGCCCCGCCTTCATGAGTTAAAGCACAGGAAGGAGCAATTTCTGAAAGATCTCCGGTAAAAAGCTTGGAAAGTTGTCCTCCCAGAAAAGTAAACCAGCATCCAGATAAAAATCAGAAAAATGATTTCTAAAAATACGCCCTTTTTCCAGATTTGTTTCCACCATAACCTGATAAATCAGGAAAGAAACAAGATATCCAACGCAATTCTCTTTGCTCCCTCATTTTTGTTCGTAGCTAATCAAGCTCTTCTTCTGGCGTGACCTCCCAAAAATAGCAGGAAGAACACCGGAAATATCACAGAAACCGCTGCCATTTTTCCCTCCTTGTTTTATAAAAAGCCCTAAAGGCTCTTGTTTTCGTTCCATTGAAAATTTCCAGCCTATCATATGCTTTTACCTTAAAAATGCAAGTATATGTAAAAGAAGAAGAGCCGCTGCATAACGGCTCTTCGTATAATTCTTTCTTTATTTTTCAAAAGTAAAAGCTGTCTTACTTTTCCTTCATAGATAGGATGTGCATCGGTTAATGCTTTCACCCTTCTTGCTACTTCTTCCTTACTGCTTTCAAAGTCTGTCGCTACCTTGTAAAGACATTCTGCAATTTCCTTCATATCCTCTTCTTTAAAACCGCGGACAGTAACTGCGGGAGTTCCGATTCTTACACCGGAGGTTAAGAATGGAGAACGGGGATCGTTGGGAATGGCATTCTTGTTTAAAGTGATGTGCACTTCATCACAGGCATTCTGCAGGAACTTTCCGGTAACATCCTGGAAGTTGGTTAAATCCACCAGCATTAAGTGGTTCTCCGTTCCGCCGGATACCAGCTGGAATCCCTTGTCCATCATAGCGGCAGCCAATGCCTTCGCATTCTTCGCTACCTGCTGCTGATATTCTTTATACTCCGGCTTTTAAAGCTTCTCCAAAAGCAAACTGCTTTAGAAGCAATGACGTGCTCTAAAGGTCCGCCCTGCACACCGGGGAATACGAACTTATTGAAGTTGTACTTCTCTGCTACTTCTTTACTGGATAAAATCAAACCGCCACGAGGTCCTCTTAAAGTCTTATGGGTAGTTGTGGTAGTAACATGAGCATAAGGGAATCGGGCTTGGATGCACGCCTGCTGCAACAAGACCTGCAATATGCGCCATATCTACAAAAAGAATTGCGCCGCAAGCATCGGCAATCTCACGGAAACGCTAAAGTCAATAACTCTTGGATATGCGGAGCACCGGCAATAATCATCTTCGGCTTTTCTTTTAAAGCCTGCTCCATTACCGCATCATAGTCAATATAGCCTTCTTTGGTAATTCCGCAGGAATGATATTAAAGTAAAGTCCCGAAAAAGTTTACGGGTGAACCATGGGTTAAATGTCCGCCGGCATCCAAGCTCATACCCATAATCTTGTCTCCGGGCTTACAGATTGCCATGGTAACTGCCATATTGACTTGTGCACCGGGTGGGGTTGAACGTTTGCATATTCACAATGGAATAATTCCTTCGCTCTTTCGATAGCAATAGCTTCTACTACGTCTACGACTTCACAGCCTCCGTAATAACGCTTTCCGGGATATCCCTCCGCATACTTGTTGGTTAATACGGTTCCCATAGCCAACATTGCTGTAGTGGAAACAATATTCTCAGAAGCAATCAACTCGATGTTGTTTTGCTGTCTTTCATACTCTTCCCAGATGCCTTTCCCCACCTCAGGGTCATGTTCTTGAATAAAATTCATGATTTCTTTTGATCATTCACGCCTCCTTTTTCATCTGAATATTCCTTAATCTTCTTTCCAAAAATACTCAGAAACCACCACTTGAAGTTGCTTTATGTTGTTGTACACCTGAATCTTTGGATAGTATAACAGATTGAAATTTGTTTCGGCTAGATTTTTTTGTTCAAAAATTTTTCTCCATCCTCAAAAGTACTCCCTCACTCGTGTACCTTTGTTCATCTTCCAGATATAATTTGATGGCATTTTGTTTTTCCCACAATTTTATAATCCTTTTAGTAAAACATTCTTTTGAGCAAAAGGCAGGCTTTTCATTGCCTCTTCCGAAGGGTTCCAAGCGGGACAAGGAACGAACAAAAAGTCCTCTTTTAGATAGGAGAAAGGTAGGACCACATCAATCAGACCTTCTCCTCCAAATCCTCTGCCTGAAGCTTTGCATTTTGCAGGAGAGCCTTCTTTAGCATGAAACATTTTCCCTTGCAACGGAAAAATCCAGCAGCCATGGGATGACCTCCGAAGCGTAGCAGCAGTTCCTTTTGTTCCTCCAGGCGTTCCGCCATAGGGATAACCAGGGAATGGAACGTCCGGAGGCTTTACAACTTCCGTCCTCCCCATTGGTGAGGATAAAGCAGGGACGATAATAGGCTTCCCGTATCCGTCCCGCCACAATTCCCGCAAGACTTTCATGTAAATCGGGAAGCACCAAAAACAGCAACGGCACATCTCCTTCCTGTTCCGCCAGCGCCTTCGCTTCATCCACCCCTTTTTTCGTCATTTCCTTTCGTTCTTCATTGAGAACCAGTAAGTGAGCCGCTTTTCCTCAGCCTTCCTTCATCCTCCTCCAGGAAAAAGAGAAAGTGCCAGCATCGCACTTTCCAGACGACCTCCTGCATTGATGCAGGGACCGATTTGAAAACCGAGTGTATAGGGAGGAAATTTCCTGCTCCGGCAAAGATATGGCACTGCTTTTTAGAAGAGCCTGCATTCCGATATTTTGAGTCTTTTGCAAATGAGCCAGGCAATACTTTACGATAACACGATTTTCTTTTTGTAAAGGCATCACATCACAAACCGTAGCAATACCGGCAAAGCAGGCCAGCTCCTCCAAAAGCTCCAAGCCCTTTTGCCGTTTTTCCAAAAGCATTTTCATGAGAAGATAGCAGACCATGGCTCCACAGATTTCTTCATTAGGATACTTACTGCCCTCTCTTTTGGGATTCACCACGGCAAAGGCTTCCGGAATCCTTTTCTTTCCGTCCTCATCTCTTCGTAAATCATGATGATCCGTAAGCAGTACATCCATACCGTAGGACTTTTGCTTTCTCCATGGCGGAAAAATGCGGAAATACCGTTGTCACAGGTAATCAGAAGGGAAATCTCCTCTGCCTTTGCTTCCTCGATAATCTGCTCGTTAATCCCGTAGCCATCCAAAATTCTGTGTGGAATCACCACGGAAAGCTGTTCTTTGGAGAAAAATAAGGAAAGTGCCTTCGCCAATATGGTAGGCACAAACCCCATCCACATCATAGTCTCCCACAATCCTAACTTTTTCTCCCTCTTTCATGGCTCGCTCCAGGCGATTTAAAAAACGAATACTGTCCGGCAGGAAAAGAGGAGAGGGAATCTCTTCTCCCTCTAAAAATTCCGCATTTCTTCTTCTGTTGTTAAATCTCGATTCCGAAGAATGCGAACCAAAACCGGATCCAGAGATAATTTCTCTCCCAACTCCTGAAAATCTGCCTTTTTCCCGTATACAAACCACTTTTTCATTTTTTTCCTTCTTTATTAAATCTTATTTTGCCGATGCATCTCATTATGAAACTTTATGCTGTATCTTTCATGAAACTTTATGCTGTATCTCCGGATGTATCGCTCTGCTTCTATTGCTTTCCTACTTCCGGCCTATCCAAAGCTAACACTTCCTCCTGTGCAAAATCCTTAAAATTAATTTGCGGAAGTATTTTTTCTTGTATAGTAGAAAAAGTCCGGGCATGTATTTTTGCGATTAGAAATGGAGATATGATGAATTTTATTAGAAATCAAAAGAGATTTAAATAAAGAGTGCCTTAGCCCTTTTTGTTATATGTATTGTCTGTACAGATATTAGCTGTACTTTTGGTGCTGCTTCTGCCTTTAAGCAAGATTCCTTTACTATCCGATCAATACATCTGCATGGTCATTTCCGTGGTCATCAGCTATTGTCTTTTGAACAATATCTTTCCGAAATGAAACAAGCGCAGAATCAACTAAAGAAATAAGCACAGAGCCAAATCCCAAAAACAAGCTTTAGCATGTCCTGTCTTTTCTGCATTATTTTTATGCTTTTCCAAAGCCGCCCAGTGGATAGGCGGAATCATCAATTACCCGATTATAACCCTCTTTTACCAAGCTTGGCTTGAACCTGTCTTTTTCCGAAGAAGCGGCAAGAGGGGAAGCCTGACGAATGCCCCTATGCTGTTTTATACGATTTTGGTGGCTCCTCTAATGGAAGAACTGGTTTTTCGCGGAGTCTTTTATCACCGCTTTCCCGTTCCTACGGAAAAATATTTTGCAGCTTTTTGCACCGCATTTTCTTTGCTTTAATGCACAGCAATTTCCTGCAATTTGCACCGGCCTTCAGCATGGGAATTATTCTCTTCTTTATCAGAGATCGTTACGGCCTTCCTATTCCATCCTGCTGCATTTCAGTAATAACCTTTTGGCCATTGTGATAAACAACCTGTCTCAGGGATTCAACTCTGATTCAAGGCATCTACAGCCTATTCCTTCTTGCCGGTTTGGGATATGGCATCTACTATGTTCTAAAAAATAGAAAAAGCCTGGCAGAAGACAGACAATACGAAAAGGAACACTCCCTTTCCTTAAAAGCAATTCTTTTCCTCTCCCTCTTATGGGTAGATATCGTCCTGATGGTGGCTCTGGCCTGTGTCAGCCTCTTTGTCCCCTATGGATACAGGAGCAATGTAAAAATAAACTAATACAAATTTATGCATATAGGTCCGGAATAAGGGTAATCTGAGCCCGTGGGTACTATCACCCTTACTTTCCAAAAAGAGTTTCCAGGATGCCTCTTCAAAAGGCAGCACCGATATTTCCACCCAGTCGTCTTCCCTAAGCCTTTTCCAAAGACGGATTTTCCGATGCCGGAGCCGATTTCCCCGGCCGATGGATCCGGAAACGGAGCGTCTACGGATTTCATTACGGTCTTTTGCTTGGACTCTTTCTTTTCCATTTCCCGTTCCTGACGAAGCGTTCCTTTTCTTCTTCCTTTTCCTTAAGTCTTTGGACTCTCTCCTCTTCTTTCTCCTGCTTAGCTCTTTTCCTTCTCCTCCGCCTTTTCCTGCAGAAGACGGTTTTTCTCTTCTTTCTTTCTTCTAATTCCTTCTGGAAACGCTCCTGCTCTTCCTTTCCCTTTCTATGCAAGAATTCATAGGCGGAATCCCGGTCCACCGCTTTCTCCGTAGCGAATATAGAGGCTGAAGCCTTGATAGCTCTGTCCTGCTCCTCCGGGCTTGCCTCTCCCAGATAAGACTGGGGTGGGAAAATCTTGCCTTTTCCACGATGGCAGGACTGCCGTCCTCCTGCAAACAGGAAATCAAGGCCTCTCCGTTCCCCAGGTTCTCCAGTACCTCCTCGGAGGAAAATGCAGGATTTTCCGGAAGCTGTCTGCTGCCGCACGAATCTTCTTGCGTTCTGCCGGTGTATAGGGCTCTTAAGCCATGCTGAATCTTATTTCCGCACTGAGCCAAAAATGGCATCCGGAATATCCGAGGGGCTTTGGGTAATATATAAATGCCTACGCCCTTGCTTCAGAATCAAACGGGTGATTTGGTTTAATTTTTCCAGTAAAGGCCTTGGGTGCATCGTCGAAAAGGAGATGCGCTTCATCAAAGAAAAAGACAAAGCAGGGCTTCTCCAAAGTCCCCAACCTCCGGAAGCAGTTCATAAAGCTCCGATAAAAGGTAAAGCAGGAAGGTGGAATACAGCTTCGGCTCTCCCATAATTCTCTTGGCATTAAAAAAATATGGATAATCCCTCGTCCCTTCTCATTTGCCGGAAGAAATCCTTTACATCCAAAGCAGGCTCGCGAAGAATTCCTTTCCTCCCGCCTCTTCTAAGGCTACTACGGAACGAATTAAGGCATTCAAACTCTGAGTAGGCAGATTTCCAAAGGAAGCACTGTACTCCTTACTGTTTTCTGCCCATACTGCAATACGGGACGAAGATCCTGGTGTCAATCAGCAAAAGCCCTTCCTCATCCGCAATCCGAAAAACAACGCGCAAAATATCACTCTGCACATCCGTACAATTCAGCACTCGGCTTAAGAGCAATGGTCCCATCTCCGAAATCGTACGTGAAGAGGAATCCCTCCTCTTTGGATAGGGCAAAAAGCTCCACAGAGAAGCCCTGATAACGGAATTCCTCCTCTGTAAGCTTGCATTCTTCTCTTCTCTTTTCAATCCCTTCGGAGCTTCTCCGGCTTTAATAGACCGGATAAGTCTCCCTTTACATCGGATAGAAAACTCCGAATTCCCGGGAAGAAAAACTTTTTCCGCTAAAAACTTTTTAAGCTTACCGTCTTACCTGTTCCCGTTGCTCCGGCTATAAATCCGTGACGGTTAATTTTATCGGAAAGAATAGAAATTCTCTTTCCCTTCTTCGTTTATGTAAAATCAATTTTGAGACATAGGCTCTCCTTTTTATGTAAAATCAGTAATGCCATTTTACTAAAAACCATTCTCTTGAACATTGCTTTTTTTAATAAACTTGTCAAAACTCCCAGTGCTATGCTAGGATATAAAAAGCTATGGAGGAAAAGAATATGATGATTTCAACCAAAGGCCGTTATGCCAAAGTACACCTGATTGATATAGCTGAACAGGAAAAAGAAAATCCCGTTTCTATCAAAGAAGTAGCGGAACGACAGGAATTTCCGTAAAATATTTGAAACAGATTATCGCCCTGATGGTGAAGGGTGGATTTTTAAAGAGCGTCCGAGGGAGCCAAGGAGGATATCTTCTTTTAAAGGAGCAAAGGATATTTCCGTGGAGATATTTTTAGATGCTGCAGAGGAACCCTCCCTGTGGATTGTGTGAAAGAGGAAGTAATTGTGAACGGTCTGCCAGCTGTCCCACCTTCCCTTATATAAGGAAATGAGAGCAAGCCATCTATGCCGTAGTGAATCGCTATAACTTGGAGGATTTACTGCAATGCAATTCAAAAGAAAGCTGGAGCATTGTCCAGTAAGAACTAAGAATAAAGAGAACCCAAACAGATCTTATAGTAGCTGATGTAAAACGATATATCCTACATTAGCTGAGCATTAAGAACTAAAAAGACGATGAATTTCTTCATCGTCTTTTTCTCGTGCGACAGATTCGAACCCACGACCTTCTGGTCCGTAGCCAGACGCTCTATCCAGCTGAGCTACGCACGCTTGCGAAACGCAAGGAATATCATAACAAAGCTTCATTTTTCCTGTCAAGCACTTCTTCTAAATCTCATCCATTGAACCGTTTCTCCAAGATTCCGGGAATCTCTGCAAGAGATACATACGATAACGGAACTCTGCACGAGCCTGCCAACTCCTTTAATCTTCTGGAGATTTCTCTGGTAAATAATGGCACAGTCTTCTCTCTTGGTTCAATCAGAAGAATCAGATACTGGGAGGAAGAATACTTGTGTAAACGTCTCCCTTCTGTAAGCCTTCGGATAAAGACTGCTGTAAAATCTCGCTGCACGGGTATTCAGCTTATCCTGATTCTGGATGGGCTTTCCTTCATAATCCACCAGGTGCAAAGCATCATAAAGATGGAAGAACCTCTTCTTTCCAGATTTCGTCTAAGCACATGATAAACGTCAATAAAGCTGGTGAAGGGCAAGGTAAGCGCCAATCTTCCTGGTTTCCCATCTCGCTCTTCAGCTTCTCGTCCTTACGAACAATGTTGGCCTGAATCTGACGGATATCGTCGGTTACTACACAGAACATTGTCGGAAAAGTCTTCGTAGCAAGCCCGTAAAGCATCGGGAATGGGTGCTTCAACTCGTCCTGATAGTAGTGAGCGCACTTCATGTATAAATCGTATGCGGTCTTATAATCCTTCTTCAGAATCAAAGCATCAATCATCTCAATCTGCCATCCGTTGTCCGGATAGATTTTATTAGCCTGATCGTACATCATGAAAAAGCTCTTCGTATTCCTGATGCTCACGGTAATAAGCCCCTAGAATTCAATCACTTCATCATAAAAGGCGCTTTAGGCGAACGCTCTCCAAAGATTACCCAGTAATCCGTAGCAAACTCCGGCAATCATTCACCCTTTGTATATCTTAAAAGCCTTCTGATAGTAAGACAACTTCTTACTCTCTTCCTTACTGTTCTTCGCCTTTAAGCAAATGTCTTCGAATTCCTGCACATCCATGACGTAATCATACTCAGGAAGATACTCGGAGCATAGATTCCTCTTTTTCCGTCAATAATCTTCTTCCGGGCATCCCCGCCTTCTTTAACTGGGTTCTCGCCTGGTGGAGCAGGTTATTCAAGCTGTTGTTTTCATCCAAAAGGGACTTATGACCGAAAATTCCATCAATCAAATCTCTTTTGGAAATGCCCCCAGCCCTCTTAAGAGGACAATTTCGGTGAGCTTTAGGAAATTGGCTTTATTGTTATTTCCTAAGTCTAACTGCTTTATCTCCGATGTAAAGAGAAAAGCCACCCAGCATCTCTACATAAATTCTACTTTTCTTTTTCGCTTCCCATAATCGTCCTTTATCAAAAATACCATTTGTTCCTGCCTATTTTAAGATTTTTTATCGCTTGTAAAGCTTTATAAAGGATAATATTTTGGCTTTTTCAATATTTCCTGTATTATACTAGGAAAAAAACGGAAAAGGAGACTCCTATGCGAATTTTATTAGTAGAAGACGAGAAAATTCTATCCAAGAGCATTAAAATGATTTTGGAGCAGGCGGAGTATGAAGTAGATACGGCGTATGACGGGGAAGAGGCTTTGGAGTATGCCAAAACCGCCATTTACGATTTAATGATTTTTAGATGTGATGATGCCCAAGCTGAACGGTTATCAGGTGGCAAGACAGCTACGTAAAGAAAAAACGGCCTGCCTATCCTGATGCTTACCGCCAAAAAGTCAGCTGGAGGATCGTATCGAAGGCTTGGAGGAGGTGCTGACTACTATCTCACCAAGCCTTTTGACAAAAGAGAACTACTGGCCTGCATCTCCGCCTTATTGCGAAGACAGGGACAGGAAGTGAAACAACAAGCTTCGGAGATTTAAGTCTGGATTTGGATAGTAAGATCTTTCTTCCGGAGCACATAGTCTGAAGCTGTCCAAAAAGGAATTTGAACTGATGCGTATGCTTTTACAAGGAAAAAAATCAAATTCTAAGTAAGGAGCAGATTCTCCAAAAGGTTTGGGGCTATGACAGTGATGCGGTGGAAAACCATGAGAGGTTTATGTGGGATTTCTCGGAAAAACTCGACTTTTGGAAAGTACTGTAAGCATCCAAAGCCGAAGAGGACTGGGATATTTTCTGGCAGAGCAGGAAGAGGGGCAAGAGGAGTAAAAAGGCTTACAACCTTTCTTTATAAAAGCGAGTAAGTAAGGTAAGAAAGGAAAGAAAGAATAGAAAGGAAGAAAGAAAGAAAGCAATGAAAAAACAGAAAAATTCGTATTATGGCACTCCTCTTTTTGCTCTTTTACGGTGATGCTGCTGATATTATCCTTCACCAACTTTAACTATAGTAAAAAGGCCCAGGAGGAGCAAATGGATATGGAGCTGGAGCAACTGATGTTCCCCGGCTTTTCGAAACGGACATGAGACCCCTGCCCAGTCGCTATTTTTCCCTATGTAATTTTGGAAATTGGTGAGAATAACGAAATAACAAGCCAGCAAAGCTCCCCTAGCATGGGACTATTCTTCCTTGATTCTCCCCCTCGAGAGAAGGGCCGGGAAGGGCAGGATTCGATTTTTCTCCGAAGGACAGAAAGACTAAAGAAAAGGATATTCCTTCGAAAACAACTGCAGAAACGAGGTTCTTCGAAAACGAATGATAACAACGAAGATATTTACACCGATGAAAGCTCCGAAGTTTTAAATAGCTATTGTGAAGAAGATTCTGAGCAAAGAAAAAGATCCGGTACCATCTATCGTTATAAGCTTCGTTATCTTCTTAAAGAAGAAGGACGAAAAACCTTGATTTTAGGAGATTATCAGAGAGAGCTAAACATGCTGAACAAAGCAGGCTCTTTCCACTGCTCTCTTGGCTTTGGTACTGATTCTGCTGTTTCTTCCCTCTAGATTACTTTCTTTTCCTCCTGGGTCCCATTCGTCCCAGTGTGCAGGCCATGGAAAAAGCAAAAAGCAGTTTATTTCCGATGCCGGCCATGAATTAAAAACGCCATTGGCTGTCATAGCCGCTAATCTCTCTCTTTTGGAGGATCAGGATTTATCCACGGAAACTCGGATTTTGTTCAAAACATCGCTGTTATGAGTAAGAAAATGCAGGGATTGGTGGAAAAGCTTTACAGCTTTCCCGTTTAGAGCAGCAGGTATTCACCTATGGCGAAATGGATTATTCCGACGAGTTTCTGAAATCTGCCTGCAAATGGAAGCACTGTTTTTCGAAGAGGGAATAGAATTAGATGTTGACCTAGAACAGAATATTGTTTTAAAAGCACGCTATAGAAAGTCAGGTGGAGGAGGTTTTACGAATTTTTCTGGATAACGGACGAAAATATGCGGATAAACCCTCTACCCTCTTTGTAAAGCTTTACAGAGATATGGCCATCCTTTCCGTGGACTCCGCGGGAAGAAGCCTTAGTAAGGCTGAGTTCGAAAAAGATTTTTCCCCGCTTTACCCGACTGGATGAGGCCGAAGCCAAAGCGAAAAGCTTTCGGTTTGGGACTATCCATCGCCAGGAAAATCGCCACCAACCACAAGGGGAAAAATCTATGGCTACAGGGAAGAATGGCAGGAATTGCTTTGTCCTTGCCCTCCCTATGCAGTAAAGAAAATAGGATGTGAAGTAAAGATTTCACATTTGCTTTCCGACAAAACAGCTTCGCTTGAGGGCACGCTCGCTTACTTCGCCTACGTAGGGTACTAAGCGAAAAACTTCCTTCCAGTCGTTTTTCGCAAGTGCCCGTAGGCTCAGATTGCCCCTGCATCGAAGCTATTTTTGCATGAAAGCAAGGTCTATAATACCTTTTGCTTCACATCCCATTTATTATTTTTCATGAGGTAATGGGACAGGGAAAAGCAATTCCTGCTATTGCACCACACAGAGAATATCGTTGTTGATGGTGGTGTAGAACTCCTTCTTTAGGCTGGATAGTCCCTTTGTACTTGGCCATCAGGTACATTAACTTGGTAATGGTGGCTTCAAGGTCATATCATAGGGCTCCCAAAAAGCTGGAAGTCTTTTTGATTTTCTGTCCCACCTGATAAATCTCCATATTGGAGCTCTCGTTTACCACCTGGGTGGCCATAACAATGATTTTTTTCCCTTTTTCTGCCACTTCTCCATTTCCTTGTAAAAGACTTCCTGCATGCTTTTCCGGAATACCGCCTACGCCCGAAGCTTTCCATGACAATGCAATCATAATTTTCAAAAAGATAGGAAAGCATTTCCGGTCTGGTTCCGGGAATCAGCTTTAGGACGCAGATGGAATCATCCAAATCCAGATGGAATTCCACTGCCTCTCTCAGGGGCAGATAGGGAATATATCGAATGATTCTACCGTCTTGCATCCTGGCCAAGGTTGGGAAATTCACACTTTGAAAGGCATGGAAGGAACGAGCCATCATTTTCTTCGCTCTGGTACCGGAAATCACATTGCCGTTAAAGAGAAGAACCACATTTTTCCGAATACGGATCACAGGCGTAGCGCACGCTGTCCAGAAGATTCATCTTAGCATCGGTACTGTCCTGATTAATGGGCTTTTGTGATCCGGTAATGACAATGGGCTTTCTGGAATACTGTACCATATAGCTTAGCGCCGCCGAGGTGTAGGCCATAGTATCCGTGCCATGTAAAACCACAAAACCGTCATAACGGTCATAGTTTTTGAATACAAGCCCCCATTTCCCGCCAAATCTTAGGTTGCATATTGGTGGAATCCACATTGCAAAGCTGAACAATGGAAAGCTCGGCAATCTTTCTGTAGTTCCGGCACAAAAGGCAATGATTTCCTCTGCACTAAAGGGAAGGACTCAGTCCATCCTCTGTTTGCTTGGAGCAATCGTTCCTCCTGTGGCATTAGCAATACCTTTTTCACCCGTTTCTCCTTCCGTGTAAAAATCTACTTCTGCTCTATAAATCTATTTTTACTTCCCTGTTTTTATAAATCCATTTTTTTGGTTCTGTTCCTTGAATTATTCTTTTAGGATTCAAATGTTTAGCTTTCCTTCTTTAAAAGTCCGCATCATCTCATTGGTTAAGCTGAAATCATTTCCTGAGCTCCAGCTCCTCCCGACTGAGCCACAGCGCTTCGGAAAGCTCCTCCTCATCTCGAATAATCTGAACCTCACCGTTTTCGTAAAAGTAGCCTTTTCCTCATCCACTTTGGCAAAATATCCCAAGAGCAAGTCATCCGCCATTCCCCAGGGCTGGGATTTATAATACTTAGCTCCTTAATGGGAACACCGGTTTCTTCCATAGCCTCCCTGAATCGCTCGCTTCCTCCCCAGTCTCCCCCAATCTCGATAAAGCCTGCCACAAGGGCGGGTAGAGTAGCTTAGTCTGTTGGCGTATCTTGTACAAAAGGATTTTTCCTTATGAATGATTCCCACAATAACTGCCGGCATAATCTTCGGATAGAAGACCTCCTGACAGTTGGGGACAACGCATTGCCCGTTCTCTTTGGTCCTTCTCCGTCTTTGTACCGCAGACACCACAATAACAGTGCTTTTGGTAAAAATGAAAGAGATGCATGCCAGTGTTGGCTAAAAAGAGCAGTGACTTTGGTCCCTTTAAACTCCCTGACGCAACTCTTCCAAGGAAAGATATTCTCGAATTCTACAATATCTTTCAGCAGATAATAGTCCTGCCCGTCCAAAGAAAAAGATAGGTAAAGGACTTTCTCCATTCATTTCCCATGGCCTCATGCTCTCCTTTCGGGATAAAGCATTTTCCTGTACTTCCTCTTTTTCCTTGGGAAAAGAGCTAAATACTCTTTTAATTTTATAAAAGGAAAAGCCCTCTCCTCCGGACATCTTAGGCTTAAAACCATCTCCGCTCATGATAGCATCTGAAGGATCCACCTTTTTCCGGACTCTCTTTTTACCAAAAACCGACTTTCCCTGAAAAGGAAAGGAAAAATCCTCCTTTCCGGGCTTCCGGATGATATTGATTTTTGAAAAATGATGTTGTCCCAGGTCTTGAATCATCTGGTCTTATCCTTTCTTACGCTATTGTCTGATTGAAAACGATTTCATGCTATTGTTTAGGATGCTCTTCCAAAAATTTTTAGGTAAATCAAATCTTCAGGCACTGTAATCTTTTGGTTCTGCTCTTCTCCTAAAACCAGATAGGGCTGTTCCTGCGTAAAGGCTTCCCACCATCATGGCGTCATCCGTAATGCTTTAGGCCCTCCTCTTTCTTCTCTAAGAAAGTTTTATAGGCTTCCCAAAAGTAGAGGTAAAGGAAAAGGCTTGAGGAGTCTGAATCCGATAAAGGCTGCTTCTGTCCACGCTTTCCTGCACAATGCCCTTCTCCACTCGCTTTATGGTATCTGTCACCGGAAGCCCCGGAATCACTGCCCCATAGGACTTTCTTGCCTGATAGATTCTTTCACATAAGTCTAAACTAAAGCAGGGCCGTGCCCCGTCATGGATAAAAAGAGAGAGCTCGTTTTGAAGATTTTTGCTTTCTCCATGCTTTATCTCCTGCTCTTTTTATGCTCTTTTTATGCTTTTCTCTATTCGATTCCTATTTTTCAAAAAAATTCCAAGGCAGAGTAAACAGACCAGTAGCGTTCTGCCCTCCCTCAATCAGGGAAACTACTATGCCTTCCTGTGTAAGCGGAGAAAATGAAGCAGCGAGCTCCTCTTTACATTGTGCGGATTCTCCTTCTAAGAACCGAAGCCCCAGATCTTCCCGCCATTGCTAAGTTCCCCCTCCACTCTTTCCTTATCTTCCTTGGAAAGAATCAAGAGGATTTCTTTGCACCGATCCCAGCTGCAAAACTTTTGCAGGGCAGAATAATACAAGGGCTTTCCCTGAAAGGGCAGAAACTGCTTTTTTCCTTGCATCCCATACGGCTGCCTTTTCCGGCCATCAGAAGGATGACGGTAATTTCTCTTTGATTAGGCATTCTTCCTCCCATATTCCTTTCCATTCCGCTTCAAAAGTTTTTCTATGCTGCGTTCTTCTATGCTGCGTTTTTTTACACCCTAGCCTTCCGTTAAAAGCCAAAGAAGGATAAGCATTCAAAGAAGCCTCTCCTCGTTTTCCAGCCTGATAATCATAATAGGCTGCTGCCGCAATCATTGCCGCATTGTCCGTGCACAGTACAGGGCTTGGGCAGTAAAAGCTCAAACCGTGAGCCTTCGCCTTCTCCTCCATCTTCTTTCGAAGACAGCCGTTTGCGGAGACACCTCCCGCCACAGCCATTTTGGATACCCCTAAATCCAGAGCAAGCTGTAGGCATTTTTCCGCCAAGTCCTCACAGACTCCTCCTGAAAAAGAGGCACAAAGGTCTGCCACCCTTATTTCTTCTCCCAACATTTTCTTATGGTTTAACTCATTTAACACCGCAGATTTCACACCGGAGAAGCTAAAGTCATAGGGCGTATCCAGCTTTGCTTTGGGAAAATGATAGGCAAGGGGTCTCCTCCTTCGCACTCTGCTCCAGCTCTGGGCCTCCCGGATATCCCAGTCCCACGGCTCTGGCAATCTTGTCGAAGGCTTCTCCCGCCGCATCATCTCTGGTTCTTCCATAGATTTTGATTTTTCCGTAGTCCTCCACATACAGTAGATGACTGTGTCCACCACTGGCCACCAGGCAAACATAGGGAGGAACGCAGTCCTGATGGGCAAGATAATTTGCCGCAATATGTCCTTCAATGTGATGTACCGGAATCAAGGGCTTCTGAATGGCATAGGCCAGAGCCTTAGCTTCGGAGACTCCACCAAAAAGAGAACCTACCAGTCCGGGGCCGTAGGGTTACCGCCACCGCCGTAAGATCGGAAAAAGCCTTTTCCCGCCTCTTCCATTGCCAGACGAATCACCTCATCAATCTTTTCCAAATGATTACGGGAAGCAATCTCGGCACTACCCCTCCAAACTCTGCGTGAAGAGCCACCTGAGAGGAAAATCACATTGGAAAGCACTTCCTTTCCGTTTTTACTACTGCCGCTGCGGTTTCATCACAGCTGCTTTTCGATTCCCAGAATCAAAACATCTTCCATAAAACTGTACTCTTTCTTTCTGTACTCTACTCTTTCTCTATTCCTCTTCTTCAAAAAGAAATGTCCTTGCTCCAAGCATCTCTGGCGAATTTCACTGGAAAAATATGGCTGAACTTATCCTTATACTGCTCCGGATAAACCTCCGAAGGAGAATAGTGGGTAAGCCACATTTCTCTGGGTCAGGGCTTCTCGGCCTAAGATGGCTGCCTCTTCCATAGTCATATGCTTATAGCTTCTTGGCATTGGAGAGCTTGTCCTCCTCCCCATACATTCCTTCACAGATAAACAAATCACATCCTTCGCCTTTTCGGCTATCCTTGGAATCGGTCTGGTATCGGTACAATAGACTCACCGAAATCCCCTCGTCTTGCCTCTCCCATAACCATATCCGGGGTAAACAGACTGCCCTCATGCTCTACCGCTTCTCCATGTTGCAGACGATTCCAGCAGGAAACAGGGAATGCCTGCCTCCCTTGCCCGTTCTACGGAAAAATTTTCGGATCTGGGAATAGTGATTTTATAGCCAAAGCAGGGAATACTATGTTGCACCTTAAAGGCCTCCAACTGAAAGCTTTTCACAGGAAAAATCTTTTGTTGTTCTTCCTGAATTTCTATATATTCGATGGCAAAAGGGCAGCTCCGGCGCAATACTTCTAGTCCATTTACCACCCTGGCCAGTCCTTTAGGGCCAATCATGGTCACCGGCTTGGTTCTGCTCCGCATTTCCCATGCTAAGCAACATTCCGGAAGTCCGAAATATGATCGCATGGTAGTGGGTAAAGCAGATGGTGTCAATGCTATAAGGGCTCCACCCCTTCTCCCGCATGGCAATCTGGGTTCCCTCCCCACAATCTATCAAAAGACTGGACCCGTTACAGCGTAACATTAAGCTGGTGAGCCAGCGCTTGGGAAGGGGCATCATACCGCCGGTTCCCAGTAAACATAATTCTAACATAATTTATTGTATCGTCCTTTCCATGAGGATGGCATCCTCTTCCGGATCCCGGTAATATGCCTTTCTTTTGGAAAAAGCCCGAAATCCCTCTCGTTCATAGATTACCCTGGCAGGGGCATTACTTTCCCTTACCTCTAAAAATATTTTCTGAATGGCTTCCCGATCTCCTATGGAGAGAATTTCCCGAAGCAGTTGTTTCCCAAAACCCCTTACCTTGATGCTTTTTCTTCACGGCAATGCTTTTCCAGCTCTCCTTCCACGCCTCAAGACTCTCAGAATCGCGTAGCCTAAGATTTCCTCTTCCTCCATCAAGACAATGGCTCTATCGTATTTTTCCTCCACGGCACGAAGAAAATCCTGCCGGGGAATAGCCATACTGCCAAAAAGTGCTTGATCCATCTCCCAAATCTCTTCCACATCCCGTACTTCCATGTACCGAAATAACATTTCTCCTCCTTGATTGTAGGCAATGAGTGGTAATTGCTTTTTCCAAGCAACTTACTTGATTCTTTGGTGATTCCATTCCACTCAGCCCATTTTATTCGTAAATCGGGTAGTTCATCGCAATCAGCTTATCCCTGGTTTTTCCTAAGTCTTTGTATGCCTCTTCCTGCACAATCTGAAAATCCTTTAAAACCCTGCTCCTTTTTCTCTTTCCGCCTGAGGCCTTTAAATACTCCAGATGAAATCCTGCTTCCAAGCCTTCCCCTTTTTCCTTTCTCCCAGTAAGGCTAGAGATGCTGCCCTTTGCAGGGCATTCTGGGGGTTGAGGGAACAGGCAGCGTTCCTTCTCAAGGCTCTCTTCAATCTGCTTTCTATAGGGGAAAATGCCGTCCCCCAAGAAAATCTGCTGCCCCTCCTGTTCTTTTGCAAAAGCAAGAAGCTCCTCAATACTCACAGCCCTTTCCGGAGAAATACACCGTCCCCAAACGGTAAGATGCGGTATAGACCTGTCCTCTTCTGGCATCCAAAAAGCACATGGATGGGATTTGGTAAAAAGCTCAGATTTTCCTGCAACATTTCCAGCGTACTGATTCCATAGAGGGAATATTTCGCTAAAATGCCAGTCCCTTTCCTGTTGCCGCTCGATTCTAAGACCAGTAAAGGAGCCCGGACCCTTGCAAAGGAAAAATCTGATTCACCTCTTCTAAAGATACCTTACAATGCTCCAAAAGACTAATGCATAGAGGCAGTAAGGTTTCAGAATGGGTGAGTCCGATTTGTAAATCCATCTCCCTAAAAATCTGCCCGTCCTTTTACAAGACAAACACGGAAACTCTCCCGGAGGCGTCTAATGCTAAAGCTTTATCATTTTTATCCTTTTCTTTCATAGATTGCTCTATTTCACAGATTATTCTATTTCATAGATTGCTCTATATCATAGATTGCTCTATTTCCGATCCTCTGTTAAAAGAGCTTTCCCATAATCTTTCTTATGTTTTTACTTTACTTATGTTTTTACTTTACTTCTCTTCTTTGCTGTCTTCCATACGGATTCTCCGAAAGGAAAATCCCTGACTTAAATCCTTTTCAATATAAATCCATTTGGCTTCCGGAGGAATATCCTCCCTGACCTGACTAGCCCATTCCATTAAAGCAATGCCTTCCCCGGAAAGCATGTCCTGAAAGCCGATTTCCCAAAGTTCCTCCGGATCTACGATACGGTAGAGGTCGAAAATGATAGAGCTTTTCTCTTCCTGATATTCCTTCACGATGGTAAAGGTGGGGAGATCTACATTTTCCGAAACCCCCAGGCCCTTGGCAAAACCCTTGGCAAAGACGGTCTTTCCTACCCCCAGGTCTCCCTCCAGACAGTAGATCTCGCCTTTTTTGGCTTCCTGTCCCAGGCGAAAGGCCAACTGATAGCTTTCTTCCTCACTATTACTAATCCACTCCATCCCATGCTCCTATTCACAAAAAAACGCTGGTGCCTTAGACGCCAGCGTTTTCTTTATTCTTCCCTCGATGGCGTAGGCAAGACCTATGTCATCGAGTTCCACTCTAAAGCGATATTCCCAAAAGAAGCTCTCGTTTCTGCTGCAGCTAGCCGGCGATATCTCCTTACTCCTCCGAAGCGGAATTTACACGAAGGTAGTGGAATACTCTCCTTCGGTTTCATCCTCGAAGGCGGAAAGACGAGCCAGAAAATCTTCTTCGAAAAAGAATATCGGAAATAATGGCAAATTCATCCTTTCGTCCGGGAAGAACATGAACCTTTACCTTTCCATTCTCTACGAAGTAGCTCTTTAACTCCTTCTCAATTCCTTCTTCCGTCCCTTCAATGCGAAGGAAATAACGGAGCATTTCCGCCCATGGGCTCAATTTCAATCATTTTATCGGACCAACCGATTCCCTGAAGTACTTTTATGACGTACTGCCGCAATGATATCGGAAACTACCGCACTGGCAGTAGGCAGCTTACCGGCTCCATGCCGTAAAAGCATGGTGGTTCCCAGACAGTTTCCTACGATACGAATCCCGTTATACACGCCATTTACCGGATAGAGAGGATCCTGCTCCTCCACCATCATGGGTGCTACATAAGCAAAATACTTGTCCTCCACTGTCTGTACGGAGCCCAAAAAGCTTGATGCTGTATCCTAAGGCCTTGGCGTAAGACATATCAATATCACTGACATTCCGGATTCCCTCCGTGTAAATGTCCTCGTGGCGACAACGATTGCCGGAGGTCATGGAAAGAAGGATAGCAGTCTTTCTGGAGGTATCAAAGCCGTCGATATCCGCAGAGGGATCTCTTTCCGCATAGCCCAGTCTTTGCGCTTCCTTCAAGGTGTCCTCAAAGCTGGAGCCTTCCTCTCTCATCTTGGTTAAAATGAAGTTGGTGGTACCGTTTAAGATACCGGTAATTTCTGTCACATTTTCCCCGGCATAGTTATGATAAAGGGTACGAATAACCGGAATTCCGCCGCCTACGGAGCCTCGAAATAGAAATTACAGTTATGCTCCTTAGCGGTACGAATCAGCTTGGAACCGCAGGCATCCACCACCGCCTTGTTAGAGCTTACCACATGCTTGCCCTTTTCCAGACAGCTTTTAATATACTCGTAAGCCGGATGAATTCCTCCGATAGATTCCACCACAAGCTCCACTTCCGGATCATTTTCAATGACGGAAAAATCTGTAGTGACCAAGGCATCCTCCACACCGGGAATATGCTCTTTTCTGGCCAGAATGTACTTTATTTCAATACTTTCTCCGCCCTTTTTCTCAATCTGTGCTCTGTTCATATCCAGCACTTCTTTTACGCCGGATCCGAGTGGTTCCGTAGCCCATGATAGCAATCTTCATCTCATTCGCCCTTTCTTCTCTAAGAAACTTTTTCCCTGTTTTAGTCATTTCCCGCAATCTTTCGATCCGGACAGCCCAACTGCATCCACTTCAGATAAGCGGAAATGAAAACGATCGATGTCTCCATCCAAAACCGCATCCGTATTGCCGCTTTCTTCCCCGGTACGCAGGTCTTTTACCATACGATAGGGCTGTAAAACATAAGAACGAATCTGGGATCCCAGCCGTTATCCTTCACTTCTCCTCGAATACCCGCAAGCTTCGCTTCCTGCTCTTCCTTTTCCTTCAGATAGAGCTTGGTCTTTAACATCTGCATGGCTTTATTTTTTTGTTCTGTAGCTGAGAGCGTTCTTCCTGACAGGCTGCCACAAAGCCGGTGGGAATATGAATCAGACGAACTGCAGAGGAGGTCTTGTTAATGTGCTGTCCACCCGCACCGGAGGCTCGGAAAACCTCCATCTTAATGTCCTCTTCCCGAATCTCAATGTCGATATCCGTCTCAATATCCGGCATAACGTCACAGGATACAAAGGAGGTCTGACGCTTTCCCTGGGCATTAAAGGGAAATACGCACCAAACGATGAATGCCGGACTCGGAGCGAAGATAGCCGTAGGCATATTCTCCCACCACCTCCATGGTAACGGACTTAATGCCGGCCTCATCCCCGTCCAGATAATCTAAAATCTTCACCGTAAAAGCCGTGTCGCTCCGCCCATCTGGTGTACATGCGATAAAGAATGCCTGCCCAGTCATTGGCTTCCGTTCCGCCTGCTCCTGCATTTAAACGGAGAATGACATTCATGCTGTCATATTCTCCGGACAGAAGGAGGGTGGTATTCATCTGGTCCAGTTTCTCGGAAAAGCTGTCCAGTAATTCCCGAATCTCAGGAATGACGGAATCATCATTTTCCTCTTTCCCCATCTGAATCAGGGCTTCAATATCCTCATAATTGCCTTTTTAAGCGGTAAAACCTTCCAGCTCATCCTTCAAATGTCTCGCCTCTGTGGAAAGCTTTGTTGGCCTTCTCCGGATCTCCCCAAAAATCGGGTTCTTCCATCATACGGTCCAGCTCTATGATTCTTTTTCTCTTGGTATCCAAGTCCAGGGCAGCTTCCAACTGCTGCAAGGGCTCTTCCTTGGAGGAAAGTTCTGATTTAAATTGATCGAACTCGATCACAGAGGCTCCTTTCTCATGCTCTTCTTACTATTTACTCTATTGATTCTTGCTTTTGGATCTTAATTCTTACTGCAACGACTCCTCTGAAGAGCAATTAATTCTTCTGATAGAGGTTCGCGCCGTGGCACTTTTCTTATACTTCTTTCCGGAACCACAGGGCATGGATCGTTGGGATAAATCTTTCTGCCTTCTCTTTGCTTCGGACTTCTTACCGCAGATTCATCTCTGTTGGTTGCCAATGGCTTTGCCACCTGTCTCTTTCCACCTTCTGCTCCAGCTTAATCTGGTACAGCACTGGATAGTTTCTTCCTGATACTTCTCATCATATTCTGGAACATCTCATAACCAGCAATCTTATATTCTACCAGCGGATCCTTCTGTCCGTATGCCTGCAAAGCCGATACCGTCTCTAGGATATCCATGTCATCGATATGGCTCATCCACTTCTGATCCATAACCTTCAAAAGAATTACTCGCTCCGCCTCTCTCATCTGCTCAGGATTCGAGAACTCCGCCTCCTTCTGCTCATAAAGACGAATGGCCTCTTCCTTCAATCTCTGGCTCAGCTCATCTCCGGTCATGTTCCCATATTCCTCTTCCGTAAGTCTTAACTTCTTTAAAGGAATAATGCTCATCAAAGTGTCATTTAAGCCGGACAAATCCCATTCCTTGGGAGTCTGTCCTCTCCGATACACTCGGCAACGTAATTATCCACCGTATCCGTGATAAAGCGTACAATGAGAGGACGCATATTGTCTCCCTCCAATACCTTTTCTCTCTCGGTGTAAATGACATCTCTCTGATCGTTGTTAACCTCATCATACTTTAAGAGGTTTTCACGGATGCCATAGTTGTTTAACTCGATCTTTTCCTGTGCCTTTTAGCAATGGCATTGGAAAGCATCTTATGGTGAATCTGTTCTCCATCCGGTACGCCCAAAAGCCTCAAACATGCCCATCAATCTTTCGGAACCGAAGAGACGCATCAAGTCATCTTCCAAAGAAATGAAGAACTAGGGACTGTCCGGGTCTCCCTGTCTTCCGGCACGACCTCTTAACTGATTGTCGATTCTTCGAGACTCATGACGCTCCGTACCTACGATATGAAGACCGCCGGCAGCCTTTGCCTCATCATCCAGCTTAATATCGGTACCACGACCTGCCATGTTGGTGGCAATGGTTACCGCACCGTGTACACCGGCCTCCGCTACGATAGCCGCCTCTTGCTCATGGAACTTGGCGTTCAAGACATTGTGCAATGCCTCTCTTCCGAAGCATGGAGGATAAAAGCTCGGAGGTTTTCGATGGCAATGGTACCTACCAGTACCGGGGCTCCGGTCTCGTGGATAGCCTGAATCTCATCCACTACCGCCTGGAACTTTTTCCTTCTTAGACTTATATACCGCATCATCCAAATCAATTCTCTGTACCGGTCTGTTGGTAGGAATCTGGATAACGTCCATGGAGTAAATGTTTCTGAACTCCTTTTTCCTCGGTCTGGGCAGTACCGGTCATTCCAGCCTTCTTCTGAACTTGTTGAAGAAGTTCTGGAAGGTAATGGTAGCCAGGGTTCTGGACTCTCTTTACCTGTACATGCTCCTTGGCCTCGATTGCCTGATGTAAAACCGTCTGAATAACGACGACCGTTCATAATACGTCCGGTAAATTCATCAACGATTAAAACCTCATCATCACTTAACCACGTAGTCCTTATCTCTGAACATCAGGTTATGGGCTCTTAAAGCCAGGATAATGTTGTGCTGGATTTCAGGTTCTCCGCATCCGCCAGGTTGTTAATATGGAAGTACTTCCACCTTCTCCACACCCCTGCTGGGTAAGGTTTACGGTCTTTTCCTTCTCATTTACGATAAAGTCTCGGTCTCTTCAATTTCTTCTCCCAAAATCGCATTAATCTTGGAAAACTCGGCAGACTCTTCTCCTCTTTCCAGCTGTTGTGCCAAAATGTCACAAAGCTCATAGAGCTGGTGGACTTTCCGGACTGTCCGGAAATAATCAGAGATGTTCTCGCCTCATCGATTAAAAACAGAGTCCACCTCATCGATAATACAATAGTTTAAGCCTCAGAGTACCTGCTGGCTCTTATAAATCGCCATGTTATCTCTCAAAGTAATCAAAGCCCAATTCATTGTTGGTTACATAGGTAATATCACAAGCATAGGCCGCCTGTCTTTCCTCTGTGGACATTTCATTCAAAAACCGTACCGACGGTTAAGCCAAAGGTAACGGTGTACTCTTCCCATCCACTCAGAGTCACGCTTAGCCAAGTAATCGTTTACGGTAACGACATGAACGCCGTTTCCGGCAAGTGCATTCAAATAAGCGGGACAGGTGACACCAAGGTCTTTCCTTCTCCCGTTCTCATCTCCGCAGCGTCCCTGATGAAGAACGATTCACCAATCAACTGCACGGGAAATGTTCCCATGCCCAGCTCTCTCTTAGCCGCTTCTCTAACGGTAGCAAAGGCCTCAGGCAGTAAGTCATCCAGGGTCTCTCCCTGTGCCAAAACGATTTTTAAATTTCTCTGTCAGTCCCATAAGCTCTTCCTCGGACATAGCTAGCCATCGTGCTCTGTAAAGAAAGGATCTTGTCTAACTTAGGTTGGATCAACTTTAATTCTCTCTGTGAGTGGGTACCAAATATTTTCTCGAAAAGATTCATTATCTATACTCCTTCTCCATACAATCTCTGTATGGTTCCGTATAAATCTATAACTCATAGATTCTACCATTAGTTCCAAAGCTTATTCAGGGAGTTTTCCGCCACACAGATTTGTTGATTATTCACAAGATTTTCATACCACTGCATCAAAAATGCTATACTCAAGAAAAGAAGAAATTCTTTTGGACAACTGAGAAAAGGAAGGAATTTTTTTATGAAAATTACCATTACCGGAAGAAACCTTAGTCTAACCGATGGACTAAAAATGGCGTGAGAAGAAGTTAGGGAAGCTGGACAAGTTTTTCCAGGCGGAAACTCCCTGTAACGTAACACTTTCTACCCAAAAGGATATGCAGAAAATCGAGTAACCATCCTGTAAAAGAGCGTTATCCGTGCAGAAGAGCTACCCCGGATATGTACCAGTCCATTGACCTTGTAGTGGATGTTCTGGAGCAGCAGATTCGTAAATACAAAAACAAATTAATCCAGCGTCATCAGGCCGCTTTCCGACTTCAACTCAGGAGTTCATCGAGAAGAAGCCGACACAGGACGAGGAAGAAATCAAGATTGTTCGTACCAAACACTTGATTTAAAAGCCTATGACCGCAGAAGAAGCTTGCTTGCAGATGGAGCTTCTGGGACACAGCTTCTTTGTTTTTCCAGGACGGCAACACCGGCAAGGTCAATGTGAGTCTATAAGAGAAAAGCCAATAGCTACGGTCTAATCAGGCCGGAAGAATAATCCCTTTTTAAATATTGAAAAAGGAGCTGTAAAGAATCAAATTTTTAGAATTTTTCAGCAATATAGGTCTGAATGCGGGGTAATCTGAGCCCGATACTTGCGAAATCCGGTGAAGTGAAGAACTGTAAAAATCAATAAGTGAAGCGAATAATGGAGTATGGGTCTATAATAGGGTAATCTGAGCCTCGTCGGTACTTACTGAAAGCGAGCAAGCGAAGCGAAGTTAAGTACTGTTACGAAGCGAGAGTTAGCGAGAGCGTGCCCCAATTATGACCCATCTCCGATCAAAGCACATCTTTATAATAAATACAGTTCTTCAATACATCGGATTAGCTAGCGAGAGCTGTATCCCGTTTCAGACCTATATTGCTAGAAAATTCTTTTGATTTTTTAACAGCTCCTTTTTTATTCGGCTCTCTTTCCGGCAATTCCCAAAAAGCACAGAAGCATTACAATAGGCATCACAATAGGGTACGGCAATATTGATACTGGCCTGCGCGAGATAAGCCAGATAAAGCCAGACTTACCGCAAAGGAAAAGGCAGTTTGTCCGAAAGTTGCTTCTGCTGAATTCTCAGTCTCTTTCTTCCAAAATACGGTAAAGACATTTTTCAGGAAAAGAAGGTAAGATAAAAGTCCAAAAACACCGATGGTCAAAAGCAAATTCAGGTATTCATTATGGATACTGTCAATCAGTCCCATACCGGCCTGTTCCACTTCCACCTTATAATTGTCATTCGTCAGCATAAAATATCCGTCCGGACCATAGCCGAAGAGTCTCTTAAGCATAGGCATTTTTGTCCCGGAAGTATTCCATACCCATCCTCCAGATAAAAGCCTCTGCCTGTTCCCTCAAGAATCATCAAAGCGTAAAAATTGGCTGAACTGTTCCAGCACCGGATAGCGGTGGGCTACATTTACATCATAGATGACATAGGCTCCCGCCATAAAGAACAGAACTAAAAAGCAGGACATAAAGCCTCTTGAAAAGCTTCATGGACAATTCCTTCTTGCTGAATCTTCCTATAGCCCAAGGATGCCGGAGAGTCCCATCCCAGATAAGGAAGAATCGTCTTTCCCATGGAAAAGAAGAGCTCGGTGGAGAAATCTGCAGAATAGCTTTTGCCCCTTTTCCCGCAAGAAGCACGGCCAGCTTTGGGAAAGGAAAAACAAAAATATGCGGACATACAGGTTCCGAAGCTTTTGTTATCCTTCCAGCAGAAAAAAACGGCAAAAGCAGAAAAAACAATAAAAATACCCGAGAACCGCATTGTCACTGCTTCTGAAGATTGTAGCAATATGGCAAAGCAGCATCATTCCCATAAAAGTCAGTCTTCCAACGAAGCTCCTTCTCCTGCAAATACAAGCAGGTATAGAGGCAGGCATAAAATAAGACAAGGCTGGTATAGCCGTTAATATTGCCCACCGGTCCGGCAAACATCGTCCACTTGGATAAGTCGGAAACATTATCAAAGAAATGCATATAGTTCATCATGTAAAATCACTGATGCCCCATAAGCACTGTAAAATCACGCCCACAGAAAAAAGAATAAGATGAAACTTTTTAAAGCGATGAAAAATCAGCTAAGCCCCAGATATACCGTGAAGAAAAAGTAACCAGGTCAGAACCCCCTATATATCTTCCCGTCTTCCACCAGGTTTCATAAGGATATCCGGAAAGGAACATGGAAAGGAAAAAGAGGAGAATCAGAAGACAAAAGGGAAGGTCCGTAGTAAATAGGGGCTTTTTCTTTTCCTCTTCCTTCTTCAAAAGAGAAGGAAGAATCTCTTTTTCGTTCTTCCTTCTTTAAGGTCAAGAATACAAAACCACAAAAGGCAAAAGAGCAGTACGGAAAAAAACACTGCCGAAATCCAGAAAAATCAAAACAGGGCCTGGAGAATATCAAAGTATTTATCCCGGGAATAGAGGGAAAAACCAAAAGCATCAATACAAGGTAGAGTAAACAGATTCCATTCCCGATTGTATAAAGTCCCTTTTTGGCCTTTTGAGTCCTTCAGTTCCATAGCTCTCCTCTTTCCCTCATTCATTTTGCAAAACGCTAATCTACAATATCTCGGTCCCGGATTCTCCGGAATTTCTGGGAGCTTGCCGCAGTAGGCGGATTATTACCGATGCTCGGTTCCGCATTATTTTCCTTTTTCTTCGTCTCTTCAGCGGATTTCTTCGTCTCTTCGTTGGATTTCTTGCTTTCTTCCGTGATTTTCTTGTTTTCTCCCGTAGTACTTTCTTCCGTGTACTGAATTTCGCCCTTCTTGCTCTCTTTGCTTTCCTAGCTTAGATTCGAATTCTTGGTACTTTCTACAGTTTTTCCGTTGCTGTCCGTCTCTGTCTTGGACTTCCTGGACTCGGAACTCTCCTCGGACTGAGATTTCTTCTTTCCGCTTTCTTCTGAGGAGCTCTTCTTCTTTTTACTGTTCTCCTCTTCCTCTCTGCCTTCTGAGGACTTCTTTCTTTTTGGAGCCGCTGTCGCTGTCTCCTCTTCCGTTTTTATAGCTTCCGGAATCCTCCGCAATCTTGTCACTGTAGGTCCAAACTGCAGCGGAGGGCTTATAATCCGTATCATTAAAGAGATATGCATGAAGCTTGGTTACGTTGGAGGCTAAGCTCTGAGGAATAACGCAGTCTCCCTTCTTTCCCATCATTTGTGTGGTTAAATCATAGGGGAAGCCTTCGGAACCTACAATATTGTATCGGTTAACACCCTTGGCCAGCTCTAAAATATCTCCCACATCCACATTAAAGGCAATCTGAGGAAGAACGGTGTCAATAACATTGGTCAAGGTGGCTAAATCCGCCTTTTTGGCATTGGCAAGAACCTGAGAAATAACCTCTCTTTGTCTCTTGGTTCTGGTAAAGTCGTCATCCATGTAACGAAGTCTGGCGTATGCTACCGCCTGTACACCATCCAAATGCTGCATTCCCGGTCCCTTGATATACTCCGCCGCAGGATTCTTCTCATTGACCTTGGACTCAATGCTGGTCTCATGAATATAGGCATTCATGTAACGGAATTCCTTCTGGGTAATGTCAATATCCACGCCGCCCAGCATGGTAATCACATCCGCCACGGCTCTCCAGTTAAAGGTGGCATAATGTTCAATGTCCAAATCCAGGTTTTTATTAAGGGCCGCAACCGCCTGTTCCGGACCGCCGTCCGCATAAGCCTCATTAATCTTGGCAAAACGGGAGCCTGCTGCCAGGTTCAAATAGGTGTCACGGAATACGGAAGCCAGCTTTACCTCTCCCGTACCCCTGTCAATACAAACAATAATCTGCACATCGCATTGGCTCCACGACCCACTCCGCCATCACGGGAATCAACACCGAAAAACGGCAATGGTCCAGTAGCCCTGCATCTGCTCCTGCTTTTTGACATCGATATTGTCATTCTTAACGTTCTTTGTATTAAACTGTACATCCGGCTTAATATTCATATAACGAACCACATAACCGGTACAGAAAATTAAAATCAAAGTGAGAATTTCGATAACGGAAATCAGAAGAACCTTCTTCCACAAAGATTTCTTCTTTTTATTCTTCTCATCATAATACTCTTCCAGCTCTTCCTCGATCTGGTCCGGAGAATTTACCTGCAAAAAATATCCAAAGAACTCTTGCGTTTCTCCTCATTTCTTTCTTTGGGAAGAGTATAAAGTCTACATTTTTCTCTCTCTTTCCTTCTTGGGATAACTTCTTATCCAAAAAGACAGATCTTCCTTCCCTGCTCTCTTCCTGTAGGGCGGTCTTCCTGCAAGCGCTTTCCTCTTGCAATCTGTGCCTTTAAATCCTGCTCTTTCTCGGAAAGGGAGCACTCTCCCTCTTCTTTATTTCCGATGCGTTCTTTACTTCCGCTGAAGAGCTATGATTGCTCTCTTGATTTCCACTATGACTATGAGGTCTTCTCCCTTATTCTGTTCTAATGCCACACTACTCCTCCAAATTGATTTCAAAAGCTTATTTTACAGGAATCAAGGGTATAATACCATGAAAACACATTAATAGGCATTTTTGTTAATAAATCCTTTCATAGGGTTAAAAAGAGTATGCGAATATCCAAAGAAAGGCTCCAGTTTTCAATATACCCAAAGGTCAACGAATTCTTCCCTCTATAGAGGTATCTCCTCGAAACCGTTCACCTGCGCCCATCCGGTCATCCCCGGACGAACCTGATGCTTAATCATATAGCGGGAATCTGTTCCTTAAACTGCTCCACAAACTGGGTTCTCTCCGGTCTGGGACCTATAAGGACATATCTCCCCGTAGAACATTGAAAAATTGAGGGAAGCTCGTCAATGAGAGGTTTTTCGGATAATTTTCGATCAAAGTCACTCTAGGATCCACCTTACCGTCCAGCCCTTCTTTTCTTCCTCCACGGTCTGCACCCGCATAGAACGGAATTTGTACATTTGGAAGGGAAGATTATGTCTTCCCACTCTTCCTGCTTGAAAATGATGGGCCGCTGGAATCCAGTCCGAATCAAAAAGAGCCACCAGCAGCATCAGGGGACCGAAAAGGATGATTCCCACCAGGGCACCGAAAATATCCATAAGCCGCTTCTACAAAAGCATTAAAGGGATCCGATTAAAGGAACGTTTCGAATATTGATGACTGGGCAGTCCGTCCAAATCCTCCGCAATGGGCTTGAGTGAATAATCTCCTGATAGTCCGGTAAAAATTTGGTATGGACACCGGATTTTTCTAGACCGCCACAATTCAGGAAGCTTTTCGTAGGCGGCAGGGGCAGAGTTATCGCAATCTCGTCAATCATGTTTTGAGCCAGAGTCTCCCAGCTCCTTGATTTTTCCGATTACGGATACCCTCTATAGGGACTCTCCTTCTCCGCAAAATCATCTACAATACCATAAATGGTATAGCCCCAATCCGGATTTCTTTTTGCAAGCGTCGATAAAACAGTTTGGAAACCGCGGAAAAATCCACCAGAATCAGGTGCTTTTTGGTTAAAGCCCTTCTTTCGAAGAGTGGCCAGGAATCTTCTTAAAACCATAACGCTCCAAAGGTATTTAAACAAATATTGCCAATATAATTATAAAACAAGACCTTGGTAGAGAAATGTTCAAAATAGCCGGATTTACGAAAGGCAAAGAAAGAGAGCGAAATCAAAAGCCCCACTGTTGGCTTGAATAATGCGAAAAAGCACATTTTTCATCCGCATGGTACGCATAGGATGATAAAGGTCGAAAATCCAATACAAAATTAAATATCCCGGAATCAGGGAAGCAGGGCGGTAAAATACACCTTAGGAGAAAGTATCCATGGCCCTCCGGAAAAATAGGATTCTCAATCGCAAAATACCATGCCAAAAATAGGCCAAAAGCTGATGACGATTCCGTCGAAGAGGACCTGTAATTGATTTGATTGTTTTGTTTATCTTTGATCATATTTCCTTCTGTACAACAGCGGTATTAAAAATTTCTTAGGAAAGCAGATTCTTAGGAAAAGCAGATTCTTAGGAAAGCAGATTCTTAGGAAAGCAGATTCTTCGCAAAGGCGATTTGTCTTCTTAAAGCCGTTCCGCCTCCGGTCTATGCACTTGCAATTCAAAGTCATAGGGGCAATTCCCCTCATTTTACCGGGAAAATAGCTTTCCACCGGAACACCGATTTGACGGGACTTTCTTTGAAAGTCCTTCCCTGTTCCTGAAAGGATCCAGGGTTTCAAAGTCTGACAAAAAGGTGGGCGAGCTTTTTCAATATTTTTGCAAAACAGAGAACTTTCCTTCGCCTTTTTCTTCCCTTTTTCCAAATCTTCTTCCTGAAAAATAAGCAATTCCCCAGTTTCGAAAATAAATTGTTTCTTTTGAGTTGGTCTGCCCGTAACGGGTAGTATCCAGGAGGCCGGAAAGAGAGATAAACCGCAAAGTCCTGCTCTTTCCCCTTCCTAATACATCTTCCACCTTTAATCTTTTCTATAATTTTCATCCAGCTGGCTGAGGATAAACTGTCCTCCCAGTGCGGCTCCTGCACTGTCTCCCAGATAATGAGCTTATTCGGATTAATCCCAAAATATCTTGCTTCTGCACAATGGTTTTACGGCGCGCAGCTTGCCTCAGGGCAATAGGATAGGGATAATCCGGCGCTAGAAGCATCAGTCAATAGCGATAACTTGGAACCGTTCTTCAGCTCATTCCAGAAAATAGGGATGCTGGTCACAACATTTTTACTGCCGGACACAAACCGCCTCCATGAAAATAAAGGATGGTGCTTAGAACCTCTTGCCTACGCTCTCTCGGATCAGAGGTATGCATCAAAGGAATTGTGAGGTAGGCGGAAGGATAGGGAATATTTTTGTAGCGAATATATTCTCCATATTTCTCTCTGTAACTTCTCTTCTCTTCTCCCGTGAGAACGGCAGTTCTTTTGGTAAAGGACACTGCCTCCTTTATGGCTTCTCTTTCCTTCCTTTTCCTTCCTCCCGGAAGAGCTAAGCCGAGAAAACATAGAAAGAAAGCTATCTATTCTTTTTGAAAAACTTTCTTCTCATGCTCATCCAGCCTTCTCTTTCTAAAAATATCATAAGACATATTTGTTTTAGTATAGCATAAAAAGCTTGGAACTCGTCTCAGAAGCTTTTATCATAATCACCACAATTTATTTTTATTTTCCGTTCATTTTTCCTACTATTAAGGAGAAGCTTAGCCTCCTCTATGAAAATATCATTTTTCTAAAATCTCATCTTCTTTAAGGTTTTGCAGATATCTCCGACAGAAGCTTTTCTTAGTTATTGTCCGTACTGTTCTTTCCTAAAGGTTACTTCTACCGTCTTTTCTTCATATTGTCCCTTGGCAGAAAGACGTTTTTACAGTCACCTCCACCTTTTCTCCTGCCTTATAGCTGGAGATTAAGAAACCAAATCCTCCAAGCTTCTTACGCCCTGTCCGTCAAACTTGGTAATAATATCCTTTTTCCTGTAAGCGGAATTATCAATGCCATCACCCTTTAAAAATCTTATAGACAGTAAATTCCTTGGGGCATGTTGTGAGACCGCAATAATACTGTTGTCCACCGTTTTTCCTTGAATACCGATGTAGCCTCTTTCATCATCCTTACCTTTTCTCTGAGTATCTCTCTTGGAAAGTGTCTCACGATTTCCTGAACCTTCTTGGCAGGAATGGAGTAGCCCATACCCTCTACAGTTGTATCGGAATACTTTGCCACATTGATACCGATGACTCTCCCTGCATATTCAGTAAAGGCGCCGCCAGAGTTTCCGGGATTAATGGCTGCATCGGTTTTGTAAAAGGCCGGTTTCCGAACCATTTTCCGTTTGAATATCTCTATCCTGGCAGAGATAATACCGGTGGTTACAGACTGTCCGTAGCCTAAAGCATTTTCCGATTGCCACTACCTGATCTCCTACGCTTGAGGCATCAGGATCCCCGAAGGTGGCTGTAGTAATACTCTTCTTTGTGTCAGCGAAAATGGAATCCAAAGGAACAGCAATTACAGCCAATCCGCATCACTGTCTGTTCCCTAATCTTTGCATCGTAGGACTTTCCGTCCACAAATTGTACGGACAGAGTGGAATCCTCTACCATGCTTATTGGTCACAATCGAAGCTCATTATCATTTTTCTCCGATAATCACACCGGAACCGCTGGCCGCCGCCTCTTGCGTCTGTCCTGACCATATAAAGAAAATCCGTTTCTGCTGATACTTAATGGTGTTTGTGATGGACTACGGAAAGCATTGCGCATCCTTTGCTATCCTAGACACTTTCTTCTCCGGATGTAGTGAGTCTTTTCGGAAGAACTGTCATCGTTTATCCTTTGCTACCGTTTTTCTGAATGGGAGAAAGCCTTTCCTTCAGTCCCTGTCGTAAACGCTCATTTTACCTTGCTACAATTTCTGAACAGTGTTGGTCTGCCAACTATTTACGCCCACCATAGTGCCTCCGGATACTGCTCCGAAAAGAAGGGCGGATGCCACAATTCCTGCTACTCTATTTCCTCTTGCCATAGTTTACCTCCTTACCAAGCAAAGCTTTTCCCTTATGACTTAGCTCTTTCTTTTATTTTACTATTTGAAAACTTGCATTATTTCATGGTCTTGGAGCTGTTTTCCTTTTGACAAGACATAGAATAGATGTGGCATGGAAAAAGAGTGAGGATTTTTGTGTCCTCACTCTTTTCTTACTTTTTATTCACTTCTAAAATCAAAGCCTCATAGCCGGAAAGCTTTGCAGTATTTCCGTTGATTCTTGGCTCTACGTGGAAAGCAACACCTTCTTAATTGTTCCGGGAATCTCCACTTCTTTTCTTCTTTCTGTAATTCCCCAAAAACCAAAGGGTTTCTTCTCTCCCTTTCTGTAGAAAGCCATAAAAGTGGTCTTCCTTCTCCAGGAAGGAATAAAGTCTCCATAAACCACCAGCTTCCTTATACTCCTCCTGCTTACAGAAGAGCACAGGAAGCTTTGTAATAGGCCAGAACGGAAGCCGGATCCTTCTCCTGACTTTCCACATTAATCCTTGTATAGTTGGGATTTACGGGAGGCCAAGGGTTTTCCGGTGGTAGCCTCTTTCCTTACCGCCTGTCCACTGCATAGGGAGTTCTGGCATTGTCTCTGGAATAACGGTTTACAATTTTTAACGCCTCTTCCTTACTATAGCCATGCTCCAAGGCAATCTTATACTCATCCAGGGTGGAAATGTCGTCCACCTCGGAAATGTCGTGGAAAAATGACATTTTTCCATACCGATTCCTGTCCCTGATAGATAAAAGGAAAGACCCCTCTGCATCATCTGCATAGTGGCAAGAAACTTCTTGAGGTATCGCTAAAGTCCTCCGCCGGAATATAGCTGTTTACTCCTCTGGACTCGTCATGGTTCTCAATAACGGTAGAAATAAATCCTACAGGATTTTACCAATCTTTGGGTTAAATAGCAGGTTGTCCCGATAAGCATTAGGGGGTAACCAGCTTATTGTCAAACCATCCCTTGTCGGAATGCCCGCTACTGTGGGCACGGAAGTCAAACATGGAAGAGAAATAACCGTCTTCTCCGATAAACTCCGGAATCTGCTCCTCGGTTTCATTGAAGACTTCTCCTACAGAAAAAGGCATTGTGAGGACGGAAACAACGATCCTCATTTCCCGAAGGAATTCTCCGATTCCCTCCGCCTCATAAATCATATTGGTGCAGGCGGCCATACCGTCTCTCGGTCTGCAGGATAGTGATGTCCCTGAAGGGAATACACTTCTTGATGTTCAGGATGGCATCAATACGGAAAACCGGATACCCCTTGTCCAACCACCAATTAATCATCTTGTAGATTTCTTCTCTAAGCTTTGGATTCTCCCAGTTTAAATCCGGCTGCTTCTTATGGAAGAGTGTAAGTAATAGGTATTCTCCGTTCCCGGTACCTTCTCCCAAACGGAACCTCCGAAATAGGAACGCCAGTTGTTGGGGCTCCTTTCCGTCGATTCCCTCTTCAAAGAAGAAATAATCACATAGGGCCCTTTGGGATCTGCAACGGCCTTTTGGAACCACTCATGCTCATCGGAGCAATGGTTTACCACTAAATCCAAAAAGGATATGCATGTCCTTTTCTTAGCCTCCTAGCTCCTCCATATCCTCATTGGAACCGAAGCGGGGATCAATCTTGTAGTAATCCGCAATATCATAACCCTGGTCTGCCAATGGAGATAGGAGCAGGAGAAATCCAGATAATATCAATCCCCAGACTTTTCAAATAATCCAGTTTTTCGATAATTCCCGAATATCTCCGATTCCGTTCTCTTAGTATCATAAAGCTTTTTGGGTAAATCTGGTAAGCGACCTTCTCCTGCCACCATTCTTTTCTCATTTTTCTCCTTACTATATTTTTCCTTTTTCTATCATTCTATTCTTCCGAAAAATGACAGTTGTTATGCTCGCGACAATGTCTGACGCAGATTTTTAAATTTCTAATACAAAAGGCCTCATAGGGAAGCAAGTGACCTCTCTAGCATCTTCCTCTTCCACATTGTGGATCGAGAGCTTTCCTGTCTTAAACTCCTCCGGAATAGCGAAATCTCGTTCATTCTCCGATACGTTGCAGACCACCAAAAAGCTTCTTCTCTCCCAAAGAACGCTCATAAACAAACAAATCCGGATCCTCAGGGAAGTAATAAATGAAGTCTCCATACACTATCAGCTCTGAGCTATGCCGTAACGCAATCAGCTTCTGATAGTAGTGGAAGACGGAATCAGTCTCTTCAGCTGCTCCTCCGCATTCACTGCTAGTGTAGTTGGGATTTACCGCAATCCAGGAGTTCCTGTGGTAAAAGCCCTTCCTTTTCACTGTTCCACTGCATGGGAGTTCTGGCATTGTCCCTGCTCTTATGGGCAATCATGGGGAACAGCTCCTCCCGGACTGATATGAAGCTTCTCTGTCAATTCTTCATAAGCATTAATACTTTCAAGATCCTAAACTGGGAAGGATCGGTGAAGGATAATTTCCATGCCCAGCTCTTCTCCCTGATAAATATAAGGAGTTCCTGCATCATATGAAGGAAGGTGGCAATACACTTTGCAGAACGCTCTCTGATGACCTCCGTCATCTCCCAGACAGGGCAATGACTCTGGGCTGGTCATGGTTGCAAAGATAGATACTGTTCCAAGCCACATCCTTTAAGCCCAGCTGCCACTTTTTCCAGATTTTCTTTAAAAGGCACCAAGAGCATTCTTCCGGTGTTCCACTTAAAACCGTACTTGATTCTCATCCATGCTCACATGCTCAAACTGGAAAAACCATGTTTAACTCGGTCTGGGCTTCATTGGCATATTTCTTTCCTTCTCAAAGTTACTCCCGCAGTCTCTCCTACAGTCATTAAATCATATTTTGGAAAGTACCTTCTGATTCATTTCCTGCAAAAATTCATGGACTCTGGGACCATTGGCACAAACTGCTCCGTCTCCATAGACAGCCCCTTTGGGAATCTCTGTACTGGGAAGTCCCTCAGGGCTTGGAAATCAAAGGAAATAACATCCATACGAGAACCGTCGATTCCTTTTTCACACCAACGAGTCATCATATCAGAAAGACTTCTTTTCTGACGATTTCATTTTCCCAGTTTTAAATCCGGCTGCTTCTTGGAGAAGAGGTGGAGATAAATTCTCGGTCTTTTCATCAAAGACCCAAGCCGGTCCGGAGAAGAAGGAACCCCAGTTGTTGGGAGGAAGAAGCTTTTCTCCCCTGATACTCCACAATATCTCACCACAAGCGCTCCTGCTCTTCCTTAGATACGGTGGACAGTGGTCTTCCCTTGCGCCAAATGTAGTAATCTCTCTTGGCATTTTCCTTGTCCTTACGGCTCTCCATAAACCAGGCATGCTCATCGGAGCTGTGGTTACTACCAGATCCATCACAATCTTATGCCTTTTTCATGAGCCTTCTTTAACAGACGGTCAAAATCCGCCATGGTACCGAACTCTTCCATGATATCTTCATAGTCGAAATATCATAGCCGTTGTCATCATTGGGAGAACGATAAACGGGAAAGCCAGATTACATCAATCCCAATTCCTTAAGATAATCCAATTTGCTTTCAATTCCCGGCAATCTCGATACCGTCTCCATTACTGTCACAGAAACTTCTGGGATAAATCTGATACAACAACTTCCTTCCACCATGTCATCTTCTTCTCCTTCCAAAGAAAACAATATTTATTCCATTAACAATACACTATTCATGCAATCTTCTATTCCAGTTACGAGGCTTTTACACTTCCTCTAAGAACTTTTCTCTATCCTTAAACTCCGCTTCCTTTTGCAAATGACTGTAGCCGGGGAAGTTTGCTTTTGCTCTCACAGTCTGCACAGAACTTCCTTTCTCCAGAAATACAGGTAAGCGAATATCTTTTTACAGAGTTCCAATATCCCGCTCTTCCTTAAGCGAAGTAGCAATTCCATCACTGCCTCTTCCCTTTTCCCGTGCTGTCCTGACAAATGGTGCAAAGCCGAGGTCTTGCTCTCTTTGCCATAAAAATCCCATCATATCCGGCAATGGAAATATCTTCCGGAACCTTCGTGCTTTTGATCCATACAAAAAGCTCATCATCTCAGAGCCATAATATCTGCCGTAAAAATAAGCCATACATCCCAAAAATTCCTCCTGATAAAGTCCCTTATACTGCTTTTGTCTAATTTTCCCATCATAGGATAAATTTCGAGCAAAGCTCCGATCTCGCCATAAGTTTTTTCTTCGTAAGCCTGTAGATACCCTGATACCGAATATTGTCTATGGCATCTCTTCGTAATACATCCATGCCGTCCATCAATGATAAAAAGCAATTTTTCGTGTCCTTTGGAAAGCAGGTAGCGAGTCATCTCAGCGCTCCCTGATAATCCTCCAGTCCTACATTAACATAGGAACGATCCTCCCGGGAAGAAAATGGTATCAATAGTAACAACCGAACCGAATTCAGAGAACGTAATAGTAGTACTCTTCCGCTTTGCTCCCAACAGAATAATCCCTTCCACATTCCTCAAAAGTGATCTTGGTACAAAGCTCCATATGCGGATTGGCATACAGCAAAAGAAAATATCCTTCCTTCTGCAGCACGCATTTTGCACCGCACCGATAATCGAAGAAACAAAGGGATCTGTACAATACTCTTCCTCCAGCTCTACTATAGGCCAAAATCAGAGCAATAAGACGGGAGCCCTGTTTTGTCACTATTTGGGCTCCCGGTGTATACATAATGCTCTTCTTCTAAAATCCTTTGCACCTTTTTCATAGAGCTCAGGACTTAACTTGTTTTTCTACCATGAGATCACGTTGGATACTGTAGAGGGACTTACATTTTTCAGGTTTGTAATATCTTTAATTCTAGCCATAATCTTCATTCTGAATATTTATCACAGGGAAATGCCTGCAAGCGCAAAGGACCTGCAGTCCTTGCAAGATGCAGTCCTTTGCGATAAATATTCCTCTCTTGTTAGATTCTTTTGAGAACTGTTCTCCTTATCCTTTACAGCACCTCTACCATCCCGCTCATAATCTGCTTCTGTCCTACTGAGAGGACAATAACCATAGGAAGAATCGTCAGTAGCTGCAGATAAATCAAATCACTGCTTTACTAAAAGATCCCAAAGGCCTGCTACAGCTACAGGAAGAGTCTTAATCTTTCCATTCTGTCCCAGCATCAAAGAAGGCAGTAAATAGTCGTTCCAAATCCACATACCGTTCAAAATGGTCACCGTAGTAATCACCGGACGCAGCAAACGGAAGATAATCTTGAAAAATGTTCCTCAGGAGAACAGCCGTCAATTGCCGCAGCCTCCTCCACTCATGAGAATACCCTTAATAAAACCTGTCAGAATAAATACTGTCATGGCACCGCCGAAAACCAAGGTAAGCAAACAAAATACCATGGACAGACTGCAACATATTAATGCCTACAAACTTCCCACATCTCTAAAGGTGGAAAAGAAGAGGAAGCATTACAACCTGGAAAGGAATAATCATAGAAGCAATAAAAGTCATATATACGGCAATAGCCCAGGCTTTTATTGTTTCTACTGATAACCCAGGCGACCATACAGCCGAATAAAATCAGAAGACCAAAGACACTACTGTAATAATCGCCGAAGTACCGAAAGCATACCAGAAGTTAAAAGTGGAATTATGAATTACAGAATTCAGGTTTGCCTGTAACTGGGCAAAAGCTAACCCCTTGAAAAGCCACCGGATCCTTAACGATATCCGCCTGTCTCTTAAAAGGGAATTCATCTACCAAATAGAGGGAAAATAAAAATATAAATCATGCAATGCAAGTTCCCAGAATTCCCAAAATAAATTTTTTTACCCTTTTAGACTTGCCCATTACATCTCCACCTCTCTACTATTGCTGATTCGAACTTGAATCAGGAAATAACCATCAGAATAATAAAAAGAACAAAATAGCCTCACCTAGCCAATGCAAAATTATTCTTTGCAATAGCCGTGTTGTAAATATTTAAAGCAAGCATCTGGGTACCGTTGGATGAATAGGATCCCATAAAGTCCGCCACAGAGCAGTTCCGTTGGTCAAAAGCCATATTTCACATCAAACTGTTTTAAAAGCAGAGGTTAAAGTTAAGAAAGTACAAATGGTAATGGTAGATGCAATCATCGGAAGCTTTAACCTCAAACAAGGTTTGCTAGACGCCGTAGCCCCCACGTCAATCTGAGCAGCCTCCAGTACATCTCCGGGAATCTGTGTAAGCCCGGTAACGACGTCAACATGATATATCCGCCACTTTGCCAGAGATAAACCACAATAATGGCTCAACATCGCTGTCTTGGTCTGGGATAACATGGAAAATTTCATATAATTCATCAAAACATTGTTGAAAGACGAACTGCCAGATATAACCCAAGAACAATTCTCCAATCAGGTTCGGTAAAAAGTAAGCGACTCTGAAAAGGCCACCCCGCATTTTCACGGTACAAAGTAGAGCTAATAGCCTACAAGATTAATCATCACAACATTAATAATACAAAAACAAAAGGTAATTAAAACGGACCAGATAAAGGCCGGATCTTTAAACATAGCCTGATAGTTGGCTAACCTACTACTTAGTGAAACGAATTCCCTGTCCAATCAGTAAAGGAATACCCTATACCCTAAAATCAACGGAATAATCACAGTTACCGCAAAAGGTAAATAGCAGGAAATAAGAATGAAAATATACTATTTTTCTATGATGTTTTTAGCAGCAGAAATATACAGGCCAAGATAGAACCACACCTAAAATCAATAAGTTACCCCGGTATATGTAGCTTTCGAACCGTAAAATCCAAAAATCAAAGTATAGATCTGTACTAAACGCTCTGCAGAAGCAAAATAATAGACTGCAAGGATTGTGAACGTCCTTTCATGAAATCCCCTTTTATGGGGCAGCTATAGGCTGCCCCTATTCAGAGAAAAATTAGCCAGCATAGTACTGTGCAATTACTTTTTCCATAGTATCAACAAACTTCGCTGTATCTAAATTGCGGAAGCGAAATCTGATATACAACACCTAATGCATTCTGTGCAAGACCGTCTTTGTTGTTTCAACCAATGCCATGCAGAAGTCTTTCCTGCCTTGGTGTAATCGGTAATGGTCTGTGCAAACGGATCATTAGCTACATAGCTGATAGACTTGAAAGGACTTACAAATCCTGCCTTCTCCAACAAGAATCTTCTGAGCTGTATCTCGAAAATCCACTGTAGAACTTCTAGATCTCTTCTTTATTATCATTGTCAAAAACAGACCACCAAGAAGGAGAGTTAGTCTGAATGGTATCAATGCCTCTCAAATGCATAAGGAATCATACCAACCTTGAGTTGCCGGCTGCATCATACTGCTCCTATCATCATTAGTCATGGTTGCACCGATCCGAGATCCTGTGTAACGAAAGCATACTTTCCTGCAGGAAAGTTCTGAATCTGCTGGTCGTAGGTTCCAGAAACAAAGAGCCGGATCTGCATACTTGTTGAAAAAGAGCAATCATATCCAGCATACTTGCTGAAACGCTCATTATCAAGCTTTCCTTCGTTTAATAGAGTCAATATATTTGGTATCATCTCTCTTCAAGGCCTGCATCCTCATATACACCAAAAGAGGTGGTTACCGGTAGACCAGTAAAGATTAGTAGCCTCTGCAACATAACCGATTACAGCTGTAAGACTAACTCGTCCTTCTTGCTGTCCAGAGTCTCAAGCCTTCTTCATAGATTCGGACCGGTGATGAGACTTGGATCAATACCGGCCTTCTCAAAACTATCCGCATTGTAAGCAAGACCGATAGCCTCGGTGGTATGAGGAAGCCTAAAACCTTACCGTTCATCATCCTTGTAAGCAGATTCTGTATCAAACCCACTTCTCATTGGACAAGTCTACAAGATGACCTTCCAGTTCTTAAAATCGTTAGCACCGCCATTAACAAAGATATCCGGCATATTGTCAGCCCTGCAAAATATCCCTTTAAGGGTTCCCTGAATATCAATTCCGCCACCTATGGACTCAATGTTAACCTTTACACCGGTTTCCTTCTCGTACTCTGCAGCCAGTTCTTCATCTGTGCATCGACTTCGATCTTACCGTTTACTAAACGAGCTCTTTGCCTGTGTACGAGCCTTCTCTCCGCCAGCCTCGATCAAGCCTCCTTTGCCGCATCAGATCCTGCAGCCTTTGTCTTTGCTTGCATGGATCCGCCGCAAAGCTGTCAATCGCTGCAGCTAAATTGCTGTCATAGTGTCAGTTTCTTTCATGGAACTTTTTCCTCCTAAAATTGCCTAAAATGGGAGACTATGCTCTCCGAGACATATACAAGCTCTGTATGAAATTGATATACCCTATTCGCTTTCCAATCATAGCAGTTTTAAAGTATAAATACAAGAACAATTTTTAAAAATGCACAGAAAAAGCTTGAAAAACAAAAATTATTCATAGTATTTCATAACACTATAATAGCACACTTTTATAAGAAAAGGAAATGAAAAATGGCATAAAATCGAAAACCATATAGTACAAGCATGAGCACTAGCATAAAAAATTACAATACAATAAAATCGCAAAATACAAAAGAATCACAAAGAAATAAAGCAATATTGCATGTTTAAAATATGAATAAAAAACCACTTCGCAGAAGTGGTTTCTTCCTATCACGACCCGGAACAGATTCAGAACCGTCGACCTCCGCCGTGACAGGGCGCTCTAACCAACTGAGCCACCGGGCCTTATTCTCGCACCTTCAAAACTACATATCAAGATTATTCTTCCTGAGACTGGGCAAAAACCAGACGCATTGGATAAGCCCTCGACCTATTAGTAACTGTCAGCTGAATGTATTGCTACACTTACACCTCAGTCCTATCTACCTCGTTCTCTTCAAGGGTCTTACTCTTGCGATGGGATATCTCTCATCTTGAGGTTGGCTTCACGCTTAGATGCCTTCAGCGTTTTATCCATTCCCAACTTGCCTACCCTGCTATGGGATTGATTCCCAACAGGTACAGCAGAAGTCAGTCCATCCCGGTCCTCTCGTACTAGGACAGATCCTCTCAAATATCCTACGCCCGCGCCGGATAGGGACCGAACTGTCTCCGACGTTCCTGAACCCAGCTCGCGTACCCGCTTTAATGGGCGAACAGCCCAACCCTTGGGACCGACTTCCAGCCCAGGATGCGATGAGCCGACATCGGGTGCCAAACCTCCCCGTCGATGTGAACTCTTGGGGAGATCAGCCTGTTATCCCCAGGGTAGCTTTTTATCCGTTGAGCGATGGCAATCCCACTTTCTGCCCACCGGATCACTAGTCCGTATCTACTCTGCTCGGACCGTCGCCCTCGCAGTCAAAGCTCCCTTATGCCTTTACTCTTTGGATGGTTTCCAACCATCCTGAGAGAACTCTTCGAGCGCCTCCGATACACTTTCGAGGCGACCACTCAGTCAAACTCCCCACCTGACATTGTCCCTTGACCGGCTTACGGCCTAAGGTTAGAAATCCAATAACATGAGGGTGGTATCCCAACAGCGACTCTGATAAAACCGAGGTCTCTATCTTCTTCGTCTCCCACCTATCCTGTGCATACATTACCGAATCAGTATCAAGCTGGAGTAAAGCTCCATGGGGATCTTTCCGTCCTGGCGCAGGGTAACCAGCATCTTCACTGGCACTTCAATTTCACCGGGTGCATTGTTGAGACAGCGCTCAAATCATTACGCCTTTCGTGCGGGTCGGAGCTTACCCGACAAGAATTTCGCTACTGCAGGACCGTTATGAGTTTACGGCCGCCGTTTACTGGGGCTTCAATTCAAAAGCTTCGCTGCTGCTAACTCTCCTCTTAACCTTCCAGCACCGGCGAGCGTCAGCCATATACTTTACCTTACGGTTTCCGCATAGACCTGTGTTTTTGCTAAACAGTTGCTTGAGCCTCTCTCTGCGGCCCAGTTGCCTGGGCACCCCTTCCTCGAAGTTACAGGGTCATTTGCCGAGTTCCTTAACAATACTTCTCCCGCCGGCCTTAGGATTCTCTCCTCATCTACCTGTGTCGGTTTGCGGTACGGGCTTACTAAACACAATAGCGGCTTTTCTCGCCACAGAGTCCAAAGAGCTTCTCTACTTCTTTTTCGATCCGCATCAGGTCTTCAGATTGATAAGCGGTTTTCCTACTATCTCCTACCTCCTTGCACCGGTCTTCTCATTCCCGGCTCTCTCTTTCTCCATGGTCCCCATTTCTGATTTAGTAAAGGTACTGGAATCTACACCAGTTGTCCATCGACTACGCTTCTCAGCCTCGCTTTGGGCCGACTTGCCAGGGCAGATCGGCTTTACCCTGGAAACCTTAGATATTCGGCCTGGAGGATTCTCACTCCATCTCGCTACTCATTCCGGCATTCTCTCTCTCAAAACTCTCCACGGATCCTCTTCGGTACCGCTTCTACGTGTTTCAATGCTCCTCTACCGATGGTTTACACCATCCCTAGCTTCAGTGTCATGTTTTAGCCCGTTAATTTTTCGGCGCAGGACCTCTCGACTAGTGAGCTATTACGCACTCTTTGAATGTGTGGGTCGCTTCTAAGCCAACATCCTGGTTGTCATGAAATCCCACATCCTTTACCACTTAACATGTACTTTGGGACCTTAGCTGTAGATCTGGGCTGTTTCCTTTTGACTACGGAATTTATATCCCGCAGTCTGACTCCCATGTATCTCATACGCCATTCGAGTTTGATATCTATTGGTGAACTTTGACGCCCCCTCAAGAATTCAGTGCTCTACCCTGCGTTAGACTCTCCATGAGGCTAGCCCTAAAAGCTATTTCGAGGAGAACCAGCTATCTCCGGGGTTCGATTGGAATTTCTCCGCTATCCACACCTCATCGCCACCCTTTTCAACGGATGTGCGTTCGGACCTCCACCAAATTTTGCCTAGCTTCATCCTGGACATGGATAGGTCACCGGTTCGGGTCTATATCTACTGACTTTGCGCCCTATTCAGACTCGCTCTCGCTTCGGCTCCGGACCTTAAGTCCTTAACCTTGCCAGTAACTATAACTCGCTGGACCGTTCTACAAAAGAGTACGCGGTTCAGCTTGCGCTGTTCCACAGTTTGTAAACACAGGGTTTCAGGTTCTCTTTCACTCCTCCGGGGGTCCTTTTCACCTTTCCTTCACAGTACTAATCGCTATCGGTCACTGGTAGTATTTAGCCTTAGGGGGTGGTCCCCCGTATTCCTCGCCAGGTTCCACGTGTCTGACAGTACCTGGATTCCGCTCATTCCTTTTACGCTTCGTGTGAGGGCTTTCACCCTCTATGGCAGCGCTTTCCATCGTCTTCCACTCACTTACGGAACTAATGCGGTCCGAACCCCAAGGTGCACGCACCTTGGTTTGAGCTCTTCCGATTTCGCTCGCCACTACTTTCGGAATCACTGTTGTTTTCTCTTCCTCCGCCTACTTAGATGTTTCAGTTCAGCGGGTTCCCTCTGTACAGTTATGTATTGGCTGTACGGTACTAGAGCTTTTCTCTAGTGGGTTTCCCCATTCGAGATATCTGCGGATCAAATCGTATTTGCCAATCCCCATGACTTTTTCGCAGACTTATCACGTCTTTCTTCGGCTCTCAGTGCCTAGGCATTCACCTATGCTCTTATTGCTTAACCAATTCTCCACTTGATTGCTCAAGTGTTCGAGATACTAGCGTGTACTCTTTTTCTGATTGCAAGTCAACATCGGTTATCCTGCCTCGTTTTTGTACAAGTTTTTGCCTTGTACCCTCGGATGTCTTACTCTATTTACTAGAATAATCATTTCTTGATATGTAGTTTTCAAGGTACGATGCTTACTCTCGTAAGCAGTACAATGTCAGGTCATGATCCGATGTGTTCTGCACACATGTGTTATAAAAATGTCCGGCATCCACCCTATCTTCCCGTGCCGTTACCAGCAAAAGTATTTTTCGGCCGCTTAAGTCTTAACCGTCGTGTTCGGGATGGGAACGGGTGTTTCCCTAAACGCATCAACACCGGACAAAGTTTAACTATTTAATTCGTTTTCTTCTGCAGAAATATTTCTACTTTGAGACTTTCGTAGATTCGTCGAAAAGTTTGCGACTTTCCGTCGCCCCTCTATTCATCAAAAATCGAATAACACACAAACCCCTACTTTGTCCTTAGAAAAGGGTGATCCAGCCGCACCTTCCGATACGGCTACCTTGTTGCGACTTCACTGATCATCAGTCCTGCCTTCGAGCGTCCTCTTTGGAACACTGACTTCGGGCATTACCAACTCCCATGGTGTGACGGGCGGTGTGTACAAGACCCGGAACGTATTCACCGCAGCATGCTGATCTGCGATTACTAGCGATTCCAGCTTCGTGTAGTCAGGGTTGCAGACTACAGTCCGAACTGAAGACGTTATTTTTGAGATTTGCTTAGGTCACCCTCTTGCTTCCCTTTGTTTACGCCATTGTAGCACGTGTGTAGCCCAAGTCATAAGGGGCATGATGATTTGACGTCATCCCGCCTTCCTCCAGGTTATCCTGGCGGTCTAGTTAGAGTGCCCATCTTACTGCTGGCTACTAACTATAGGGGTTTGCGCTCGTTGCGGGACTTAACCCAACATCTCACGACACGAGCTGACGACAACCATACCACCTGTCACCATTGCCCCGAAGGAAAAGTACATTACATACTCTGTCAATGGGATCTCAAGACTTGGTAAAGGTTCTTCGCGTTGCTTCGAATTAAACCACATGCTCCACCGCTTGCGGGTCCCACGTCAATTCCTTTGAGGTTTCATTCTTGCAGAACGTACTCCCAGGTGGAATACTTATTGCGTTAGCGACGGCACCGAGATACTTTGCACCCCCGACACCTAGTATTCATCGTTTACAGCGTGGACTACCAGGGGTATCTAATCCTGTTTGATCCCCACGCTTTCGAGCCTCAACGTCAGTTATTGTCCAGTAAGCCGCCTTCGCCTCCGGTGTTCTTCCTGATATCTACGCATTTCACCGCTACACCCAGGAATTCCACTTACCTCTCCAACACTCTAGAACAACAGTTTCCAAAGCAGTTCCCAGGTTGAGCCCGGGTATTTCACTTCAGACTTGCCATTCCGTCTACGCTCCTTTACGCAGTAAATCCGGATAACGCTTGCCCCTACGTATTACCGCGGCTGCTGGCACGTAGTTAGCCGGGGCTTCTTAGTCAGGTACTGTCATTATCTTCCCTGCTGATAGAGCTTTACATGCCGAAATACTTCTTCACTCACGCGGCGTCGCTGCATCAGGGTTTCCCCATTGTGCAATATTCCCCACTGCTGCCTCCGTAGGAGTTTGGGACCGTCTCAGTCCCAATGTGGCCGGTCATCCTCTCAGATCGGCTACTGATCGTTGCTTTGGTGAGCTTTTACCCTGCCAACTGGCTAATCAGACGCGGGTCCATCTTATGGCGATAAATCTTTTCACCCTGTACCATGCGGTACTGTGTGCTTATGCGGTATTAGCAGTGATTTCTCTCTGTATCCCCCTCCATAAGGCAGGTTACCCACGTGTTACTCACCCGTCCGCCACTAGATAACGTATCTTCCGGCCGAAGCTTTCCGATACGCATCTCGTTCGACTTGCATGTGTTGACGCCGCCATGGCGTTCATCCTGAGCAGGATCGAACTCTCATAAAAGTTAAAGATTACTCTCCTTTAAGTTCTCTCAGTCAAAACAGCAGCTTTTGTTTCCTTTTTTACTTTTGGTTTATTAAACCGTTCGTGTAGTTCGTTTGAAACGTTGCTGTGTGGGGCGGACGTACGTGGTGCGTTTTGTGTGATGGTGGTGTTTAACATGACGCCGGATGAGCAGTGAACAGCACTATTCGCTAACGGCGGTGTGATGAGCGCGGATGGGTAAAACGTGGTTTTCTTTGGTTTCTGGGC